>OCZA010000803.1_pt1 | contig 10402 bp, 6 predicted proteins | sample 1539021 | NCBI WGS metagenome assembly OCZA01 (sample SAMEA2619376, study PRJEB22493) | marine metagenome | biome: marine biome (ENVO:00000447); feature: surface water layer (ENVO:00002042); material: "saline water (ENVO:00002010), including plankton (ENVO:xxxxxxxx)" | depth 5 m | reverse complement strand
GATAAGGTACTTGAAAGAGTCGCTTTTGGTACTGCTCCAACAACAGTGTCAACTTTTTGACCACCTTTGAAGATCATTAAGGTCGGGATACTTCTGATTCCATATTGACTTGCAACATTTGGATTCTCATCTGTATTTAATTTAAATACTTTGATTTTACCTTCAAAGTCTTTCGAAATCTCCTCTACAACTGGTGCGACCATCCTGCAAGGTCCGCACCATGGAGCCCAAAAATCAACTAAGACTGGCAGATCACTTTGCAAAACTTCTTTGTCAAATGAAGAATCAGTTACGGCGGCGGCTGATGACATAATTTAGATATTCCTTTAAGAAAATTTAGCAAGCTATTCTTTTAAGTGATGATTTCATTACAGATAAAAACATATAAGTAACAAAACAGACTTAAAAAAGCCCGATAAATCGGGCGATTTGGTGTGTGAGGAGTATGGGGTTTCCCCCATACTTTAATGATAACTCCTAAAGAGAAAATTTTTCCATATAAAGAGATTAGATTTTATGTTATTTACCCATTCCAAGTCGTTGGGCTTTTTGATAAACCTTACCCTCTGTCAAGAGAGATGGTGCAATAACAATTTCTACTTTTTGCATTTCTTTAATATTTTTAGCTCCAAGAGTACTCATGGATGTCCGTATAGCTCCAATTAAATTATGTGTCCCGTCATCAAGTAATGCCGGTCCTTTTATGATTCTTTCTAAAGAACCTGTAGAGCCTACCTCAATTCTTGTACCTCTTGGTAAAATTGGACTGGGAGTAGCCATTCCCCAATGAAATCCATTACCTGGGGCACTTGATGATTTGGCTATAGGGGAACCAATCATTACAGCATCAGCACCACAAGCAAGACATTTACAAATATCTCCACCAGTAATAATTCCTCCATCAGCAATTATGGGAACATAACGTCCAGTTTCTTCAAAATAATCATCTCTTGCTGAACTGCAGTCAGATATTGCTGTTGCCTGAGGGATTCCGATGCCTAAAACCCCTCTGGAAGTACATGCAGCTCCCGGGCCAATTCCCACCATAAGGCCTGCTACGCCTGCTTTCATAAGTAGATCTGCAACTTCATAAGTTACACAGTTTCCAGCAACAACGGGAATTTTTAGAGATTTACAGAGACTTTTAATATTTAACGTCTCTTTTCCTTCCATACCTAAATGCTCGGTTGAAACTACTGTTCCCTGTAGAAAAAATAAATCTATTTTTGATTTGACAAGTGTTTCTTTAAATTTAATAGCAGCTTGAGGAGTTCCACTTAAAGCGGCTATCCCTCCTTTTTCTTTAATTTCATTAATTCTTTGAATTATTAGGTCTTCTTTTATAGGTTCACTGTATATTTTTTGCATTAGAGGAACGAATTCACTTTTCCCAACAGATGAGATTTGACTCAATATTTCTTTTGGATTTTCATATCTAGTTTGAATACCCTCCATATTAAGAACACCAAGAGCTCCTAACTCTGAAAGCTCTACAGCTGTATCTACATCAACCACACTATCCATTGCACTCGCAATAATTGGAATTTCTCTTTTAACATTTCCAATTGACCAAGAAGGATTAGTTAAATCATAATCAAGAGTTCGAGTCCCAGGAACTAACGCTATTTCATCAATACCATAAGCTCTTCTAACTTTTTTGTTTAAACCAATTTCAATATTCACGGATTTTTTAATTATTCTGATTAAGTTAACAACTAAAGGTGTAATAAGCCAATAATTATTGAAAAACAAAAGAGTTTTTTTATTATTTGTGTATAAATGTGAGTATTTGAAAATTAATTATTAGCTTTTTTTTATTCATTCTGACAATCAGGGATTATTATTAAATAAAGGTTTTTTATATGTCTGATATTGTTGATTCTGAGAATTCTGGTTTGAGTGAAAATAACGATCGAATCATTCAGACTGATTTAAGAAATGAGATGTCACGCTCTTACCTAGAGTATGCGATGAGTGTTATCGTCGGACGTGCTCTCCCTGATGCAAGAGATGGATTAAAGCCAGTTCATAGAAGGATCTTATATGCGATGTATGAGCTTGGTTTAACAAGCGGTAGGCCATATAGAAAATGCGCGAGGGTTGTTGGAGAGGTTTTAGGAAAGTACCATCCTCATGGAGATACTGCTGTTTACGATGCATTAGTACGTATGGCACAGGATTTTTCTATGAGAATGCCATTAATTGATGGACATGGGAACTTCGGATCCGTAGATAATGATCCCCCTGCCGCGATGAGATATACAGAATCACGTCTTCAATCCCTAACAGATGAAAGTTTGCTCGAGGATATTGAATCTGAGACTGTGGATTTTTCCGATAATTTTGATGGTTCACAACAAGAACCAAATGTTTTACCAGCTAGGATCCCCCAACTCCTATTAAATGGATCATCAGGTATTGCTGTTGGAATGGCAACTAATATACCTCCGCATAATTTAGGAGAATTAATCGATGGTCTTAAAGCTATAATCAAAAATCCCTCAACAGAAGATAAAGAACTTTTTGAATTAATTAAAGGACCAGATTTTCCAACTGGAGGCCAGATATTAGGAAGAGATGGTATCAGAGAGACCTTCAAATCTGGGAAGGGGTCAATAACGATGAGAGGGGTTGCAGATATTGAACAAATCAAATCTCCTGGAAGAGCAGAAAAAGATGCCGTAATAATTACTGAGCTTCCATTTCAAACTAATAAAGCAGCTCTTATAGAAAGAATCGCAGATCTAGTAAATGAGAAAAGATTAGATGGGATATCAGATATTAGAGATGAAAGTGATAGAGATGGGATGAGAATTGTAATTGAGCTTAAAAGAGATGCCTATCCTCAAGTTGTTCTAAATAATTTATTTAAAATAACACCTCTACAAAATAACTTTAGTGCAAATATTTTAGCTCTTGTCAACGGAGAACCTACAACCCTTTCTCTCAGAAAAATGCTAGATGTATTTTTAGAATTTAGAATTGAAACAATAAAAAGAAGAACAAGTTTCTTATTAAAAAAAGCAGAGGAAAGAGATCACATTATCAAAGGTCTTTTATTAGCACTTGACGCTATGGATAATATTATAAATTTAATAAGATCTGCAAAAGATACGAATTCAGCGAGAGAACAACTGCAAAATGATCATGAATTATCTGTAATTCAAGCAGATGCAATTTTACAAATGCAATTAAGAAGATTAACAGCTTTAGAGGCAGATAAAATTAAAGCAGAACATGATGAGCTTACAAGGAAAATTACAGATTACAAAAATATATTGAATGATAAGGAGAGAATAAATGAAATTATTCTTGAAGAGCTTAGTAAAATAGATGAAAGATTTTCATCTCCGAGAAAAACAGAGATTCTCAATTTAGGCGGGGGGCTTGATGATATTGACTTAATAGCTAACGAAAGATCCGTTGTTTTATTAACGACTGCAGGATACTTAAAAAGAATGCCTGTAAGTGAATTCGAATCTACAAGCAGGGGGTCTAGAGGTAAAGCTGGAACAAAGAATCAACAAGATGATGAAGTTAAATTATTCATAAGCTGCAATGATCATGATACTCTTTTACTTTTCAGTGATAGAGGGGTAGCTTATGCACTCCCAGCTTATCGAGTACCTATGAGTAGTAGAACAGCTAAAGGGACTCCCTCTGTTCAACTACTCCCAATACCAAGAGAAGAACAAATTACTTCTCTTGTTTCAGTAGATTCCTTCGATAACGAGTGTTATTTATTAATGCTCACCAAAGCTGGATTTATAAAAAGGACTCCATTATCCGCTTTTTCAAAAGTAAGATCAAATGGTCTAATAGCTATTAACCTAGAAGAAGGAGATGCTTTAACTTGGGTTAGATTATCAACAGAAGGAGATAGTGTCTTAATTGGGTCAAGCAGAGGAATGACTATTCACTTTAGGTTAGATATTAATGAATTAAGACCTCTTGGAAGAACTGCTAGAGGTGTTAAATCAATGAACTTAAAAGAAGGAGATGAACTTGTATCAATGGATGTTTTAAGTTGTATCATGGTTGATCAATTAGCAAATCTTGAAGAGGAAGATATTGAAAATGAGAATGAGGAAGATCTTGAAAGTAAGTCTTTAAAAGGACCTTGGGTTCTAGTAGCCAGTGCTTTTGGTCTTGGGAAAAGAGTTCCAGTTACAAAATTTAGATTACAAAAACGTGCGGGTATGGGACTAAGAGCAATTAAATTCAGAATCAAAGATGATTCACTCGTCGGCCTTAAGGTTCTTGGGGAAGGTGAAGAATTACTTTTGGTTACCGAAAAAGGTGTAATTGTAAGAACTAATGCCGATAAAATTTCTCAACAATCAAGAGCTGCTACAGGTGTAAAGTTACAACGACTAGATGATGGAGATCATTTATCCGAGGTTGTGTTAGTTCCTCATGAACAAATTGATGAAGAAGATCAATTAATTTCGAATGAAGAAGAAACTTAACAACCTTTAGATTAGAAAGTTCTTATGGAAATTCTTGATATTTTGATATTAGGTTCTGGGCCTGCAGCATTATGTTTAGCTTCAGAATTAGCCAAACAAAATCTTAATATCAAGGGGATATCAACAAAATCTCCTTATGAAAAATGGGAAAACACATATGGGATTTGGGCTTCTGAGTTAGAAGAATTTGGTTTAGCGTCTTTGTTATCTCATAGATGGTCAAAAACTGTAAGCTATTTTGGAGATGGAATAAAGGACAAAGGTAATAGTCCCACAAAACATTATTATGATTATGGTTTAATTAATCAGGAAGCTTTTCAAAATGAACTTTTGAAGACCTGCAAAGGTATTCAGTGGTTAAATGAAACTGCAAAATTAATTAAATCAGAAAACAAGATTTCTGAAGTGATTTGTTCATCAGGGTTAAAACTAAAGGCAAGATTAGTAATTGATGCAAGCGGACATAAGAGTAAATTTATAAAAAGACCATTTTTAAAAGAAGTCGCACAGCAAGCTGCTTATGGAATCGTCGGTAAATTTTCTACTCCTCCTGTAAAAAAAGATCAATTTGTTTTAATGGATTTTCGTTCTGACCATTTAGAGGATGAAGAGTTGTTAAAATCACCCTCTTTTCTTTACGCAATGGATTTGGGGAGTGGAACTTATTTTGTAGAAGAGACATCACTAGCTAGTTATCCTTCTTTTTCACAAGACCATCTTAAAAAAAGACTTTTAAGTAGATTAAATAACAAAGGTATAAAAGTAGTTGAAATTTTTCATGAGGAGAATTGTTTATTCCCTATGAATTTACCACTACCATATAAGAACCAATCGGTTCTTGGTTTTGGAGGGGCCGCAAGTATGGTTCATCCCGCATCTGGATATATGATTGGATCTCTATTAAGAAGAGCTCCACTTCTCGCTGAAAAATTAGCAATCTTTTTGAAAGAACCAAACTATAGTTCACTAGAATTAGCCACTAAAGGATGGTCAGTCTTATGGCCATATGAATTAATTCAAAGACATAGGCTCTATCAATACGGACTCAGGAGATTAATGAGCTTTGATGAAAGTAGATTAAGATGTTTCTTTTCTAATTTTTTCAAATTGTCAACGGAAGAATGGGTAGGTTTTCTAACCAATACTCTTCCATTACCTAAATTGATTTATGTAATGAGTAAAATGTTTATAAATTCACCTTTAAAAGTTAAGCTTGGGATGTTAAAGATAAAATGAGATTCTTATAATTGCCAATCTTGAATTCTTATATTAGGGAATATTTTATCTTCTTCTTCAATATTTTTGAGAAATTTATAATCAATAAAAGATTTATTTTCTAACATCTCAATTAATTTCCAGAATCTAAAAAGATGTCTATCAATCCTTTCTTTAGCGAGTTCAGTTGTAGTTCCAGCCTTTAAAATGAAACTCCAATCAGAGGATTCAGAAAGAAGTAACTCTCTTGCTGCTTGCTTTAATAATCTTATAGAGAAATCATCATTAAAGTTCTTACTAGATAATTCAACAAAAACAGCACCCGCTTTTGTGATTTCTGGAACTATCCATGCATTTTTATCATTAAGCCAGTAATTATGAAATCCGCCCTGACCCCAGCTTGAAGGAGATGGATCACAAATTTGAAGGTTAGGATTTTGAAGAAGAATTTCCCTTAGGTTTGTAAGCTTAATGAAATATTTTGTAGATTTTTTAAGTATATTTTCAATAAATCTTGGTCCTTCATACCACCAATGTCCAAATAGTTCAGCATCAAATGGAGCAATTAACAAAGGTTCGAATGATGCGGATAAAGAAAGTTTCTTTAATTGTTTAGATCTTGATAAAAGATAATTATCTGCATGTTCTTCAACTTTTTTTATAGCTTCATCTTCTACATAAAATTCTTTTTTGCCTAATGAACAATTATTGTTTGTAATTCTATGAAATTTCAATCCTAAAGGCCTGCTTGTTGGAATTCCTTTTTTTTGTAGTTCTGTGGAAGACAATTCCCACCCTAAGTCTTTATGAAATTCTCTATAAACTGGATTCCCTGGGTATCCTTCTCTTGAGGACCAAACTGGCAATGTTGATTCACTATCTCTCCCAAAAAAAGCTACCCCTTTTTTTGAACAAATAGGTGCATATACTCCATACCTTGGCCTTGGTGATCCATTTAAAATCCCATGACCGTCTAAAACTGCATATCTAATTCCGCAATTAATTAATATTTCATCAAGATTTTCATAATAAGCACACTCAGGCAACCAAATCCCTAATGGTCTTGTTCCAAAAATAACTTCATGACTTCTTATTGCAGTATTTATTTGACCTAACACTGTTTCAGGGTTTTCTCTAAGGATTGGTAAATATCCATGTGTTGCCGCACAAGTAAGAATATCTAAATTTCCAGTCAAATTTAAATTTTTAAATCTTTCAATTAAATCTCCAGAACATTTTTCCCAATATAAATAATTATTTTTAATATTTCTCAGAAGAAATTCAGATGCAGCTTGTTCTTTTTTAGGTAAATCATTCAAAAATTCTATTCTTGTTTTTATCCAAGATGAGTATTTCTTTTGAATTTGTTTATTTTGAAGAAGTGACAATAAGGTTGGAGATAAACTGAGGGTTAATTTTGTATTGCTTGTATCTTGCTTTTTGCTTGATTCCATTACTTGAAGTAATGGAATATAACATTCGAGTATTGCTTGGAATAACCAATCTTCTTCTAAGGAATTTTTTTCATTTTTTCTAACATATGGGAGATGAGCATGTAGAACTATTGCCAATCTGCCTAAGTAATTTTTATTAGGGAGAGGCCCATTCATAGTTTTTTAAAGATTATGATTAAAATTCGTTATAAAATTTTAAAATTTACTTTTAGTCAAATATTCAATTATTTAATTTTTTAAAATAATACTTTATTAATCAAATATAAAAACTTTTTATTTATAATATTTTAACTAAAAATAATAAGATTATGATTCACATAAACAGGAATTATTTATCCGTATCTAGTAATTTTTTTTTAATTAGCTTAATATAGAATTAATCGTAATAAATTAATGTCCAAAGATCCTGGCAGAATATTGATCTTTGATACAACACTGAGAGATGGTGAGCAATCCCCTGGTGCGAGTTTAAATCTTGAGGAAAAGCTTGCAATTGCCCATCAACTTGCAAGATTAGGAGTAGATGTTATTGAAGCAGGATTTCCATTTGCTAGTCCTGGAGATTTTAAGGCAGTAAATAAAATTGCAGAAGTAGTTGGTGGAGAAAATGGTCCAATAATTTGTGGTTTAGCTAGGGCTTCTACAAATGATATAAAAGCTTGTTATGAAGCTATAAGCCCAGCCCCTAAAAAAAGAATTCATACATTTATAGCCACTAGTGATATCCACCTAAAACATAAACTTAGAAAAACAAGATCAGATGTTCTTTGTATAGTTCCTGAAATGGTTAGTTATGCTAAATCATTAGTTGATGATATTGAATTCTCTTGTGAAGATGCCTCAAGGAGTGATCCTGAATTTCTTTATGAAGTAATTCAACTAGCGATTACATCAGGAGCTACAACTATAAATATTCCAGATACAGTTGGTTTCACAACTCCAAGTGAATTTGGGAAGCTTATTTTTGATATTAATAAAAATGTTCCAAATATTGATGAAGCTATTATTTCAGTTCATGGTCATAATGATTTAGGATTAGCTGTTGCTAATTTTCTAGAAGCAGCAAAGAACGGAGCGAGGCAATTAGAGTGCACAATAAATGGGATAGGTGAAAGAGCAGGGAATGCCTCCCTAGAAGAATTAGTAATGGCATTACACGTGAGGAAAAGTTTTTTTAATAGTTTCTTTGGAAGAAGTTCAGATTCACCTACTCCACTAACAGCCATAAGAACAGAAGAAATCACAAAAACTTCGAGATTAGTATCTAACTTAACTGGAATGAATGTTCAGCCTAATAAGGCAATTGTTGGGGCAAATGCTTTTGCTCATGAGTCGGGAATCCATCAGGATGGTGTACTAAAAAATAGACTCACATATGAAATTATTGATGCAAAAACTGTTGGTTTAAATGATAATAAAATTTCATTAGGGAAACTTAGCGGAAGAAGTGCCGTAAGAGCAAGATTGGAAGAGATGGGATACGATTTAAGTAGAGAAGACTTGAATGATGCTTTTGCTCGTTTCAAAGATCTCGCTGATAGAAAACGAGAAATTACTGATAGAGATTTAGAAGCTATTGTTAGTGAACAGGTTCAACTTCCGGAATCTAAATTTCAACTAAGTCATGTTCAAGTTAGTTGCGGCAGTACATCCAAGCCTACCGCGACAGTAACTCTTATAAATACAGAAGATCATACTGAAGATACTGCTGTCGCAATAGGTACTGGACCTGTAGATGCGGTTTGCGAAGCAATAAATGCATTAACTAAAGTTCCCAATGAATTAATAGAGTTTTCAGTAAAATCTGTAACGGAAGGAATAGATGCATTAGGAGAAGTTACTATAAGAATTCGGAACAAGAATAAAATATATTCAGGACATTCTGCGGATACAGACGTAGTTGTTGCTGCTGCGAATGCTTTTGTAAATGCTTTAAACAGGCTTGTATTTTCAGAGAAGAAAAACTCTATTCACCCCCAATTTGATAATTTAGAAAATCCTAAAAATAAGATATTATCAAATCCAAAAAAATAATTTAGTTTTGGGATTATTAAGTTTAGCCAAAAACCAGTAACTTAATAATGTAGATTAAAACTTTAAGTTTATGTTTAATCGAATAAAGTAATGAGACAAAGGGTATTAGGATATTGGACTCTTGCATGGGTTGGTTTGATAAGTAATATCATTGCTTTACCCATAATCGCTTTAATAGTAAGTTATGGGCCTCCATTAAAAGTGGCTAATATAACTCTAGCTATAACTGTTGGCTGGCCTGCTGCAATAGTTGGAATAGTATCTGCTTCTGCTCTTTTAGCGGAGAAGAAATGGGGTATTACCTTAACTCTAGTATCTCTTTCAATGATAATTTCTGGAACAGCTCCATATTCTATTTTTCGATTAGTCGCCCTTAAAGATTTTTTTGGAATTGGAGGTATTACACTTTTGTCCTCTTTATTTAGTACCTTAGCTTTAATATATTGGTGTAATCCGAGACATCGAAGAAATATTAGATTATAAAAAAATATAAAATTAAGAAAAAGTATTATTTTTTGTTGTTGGATATTGAATTCGTCTATGTCTAATTCTTTTCCAAACATTTAAAAAAGATTTTTTTATTAGAAAAATTTCTCCCTTGGAAAGATTACTATCATTTAACTGGCCATCAGTTTCCCTTGAATTAACTATTTTAGATATTGTTTCTAGTGCTTCAGAATCAGAAGCATTAATATCCATCGCTCTTAATGCAGCTTCACATCCATCGGCAAGCATCAAGATAGCCGTTTCTTTAGATTGAGGGATAGGACCTTTATATCTAAAATCGCTCTCATTAAAATTTAATTTTTTCTCTTCAGCTTTATTAAGAAAATATCCCATTTTTAGAGTTCCTTGATGTTCTGGGATGAAATTAGCTATTGGTTTTGGTAATCTATTTTTTCTTGCAAATTTCAGGCCTTCATCTACGTGGGCTTGTAAAACCTCTGCGCTTTTTAAAGGATCATCTATTTCATCATGTGGATTTTTCGCACCATCTTGATTCTCAATGAACCAATTTGGAGCATGTAATTTACCAACATCATGATACAAAGAGCCAGTTTTAATAAGATCAATATCTCCTCCTATCATTCTTGTCGCCTCTTCAGCAAGACCGCATATCAATAAAGTATGTTCGAAAGTCCCTGGAGCTTCAATAGAGAGTCTTCTAATAAGAGGTTTTTCTTTATCAGCCAATTCCAATAATCTTGCCTTTGTTAACAATCCAAATAT
>OCZA010000799.1_pt1 | contig 10448 bp, 9 predicted proteins | sample 1539021 | NCBI WGS metagenome assembly OCZA01 (sample SAMEA2619376, study PRJEB22493) | marine metagenome | biome: marine biome (ENVO:00000447); feature: surface water layer (ENVO:00002042); material: "saline water (ENVO:00002010), including plankton (ENVO:xxxxxxxx)" | depth 5 m | reverse complement strand
AGTGCAAATGAATTTTGCTAAACAATATAAAGAGAAAGTCTTCAGTTATTTCTTAGACGAATTGAATAATGGAAAGACACCCAATCCAGATATTTATTGTAATAAATTTATTAAATTCAAAGAATTTACAAATTATGCAATAGAGAACGACTTTGAAGCTGTTGCTACAGGACATTACTCTAAAGTTCAGGTAATCGATAAAGAACATTTTTTGTGTAAATCATATGATCAAAGTAAAGATCAAACATATTTTTTGAGCCAGGTTGAAAGAGGTGTTTTTAAAAATATTAAATTTCCTCTTGGAAACCTTTTAAAAACCGATGTCAGAAAAATTGCTGAAGCTGAAAATTTGGTTACTTACGATAAAAAAGATAGCACTGGGATTTGTTTTATTGGAGAAAGACCTTTTCCAGAATTCTTAAAAAATTACCTTCCAGAAGATCATGGAGAAATCGTTGATGAAAATAATGAGGTTATCGGAGAACACAAGGGTTTGTATTTTTATACCATTGGCCAAAGACAAGGTCTTGGGATTGGAGGAATGAAGAATAGATCAGAAAAAGCTTGGTATGTTGCTCAAAAAGATTTTTCAAACAATAAATTAATAGTAGTTCAAGAAAATGATCACCCTTTGCTCTTCAAACAAAAACTTTCTGTATCAAATATAAATTGGTTAAAACAACCATCTTCAAATAAAGTTTCGGCAAAAATTAGATATCGTCAAAAAGATCAAAACTGTGAAATAGATATTCATGGAAATAAAGCTAAAGTTTTTTTTAAAGAACCCCAAAGAGCAGTAACTCCAGGTCAATTTATTGTATTTTATGAAGACGAAATTTGTTTAGGTGGAGGCGAGATAGATATATAATCCTCTTTTGAAAATTAATGCCCAACGATAATCTGCTTTCTATTACTCCCATCGATGGGAGATACGAATCTCAAACAAAACCTCTAGCAAACTATTTTAGTGAATTTGCTTTGATTAAAACCAGAGTAGAAGTCGAAATTGAATGGCTTCTACTGATATCAAATAATAAATCTCTAAAATTTATTCCTGAAGTTTCAAACAGTCAGCAAAAAAAAATAATTAATATTTTTAAAGAGTTTTCTATCCAAGATGCTAGGCAAATTAAGAAAATTGAAAAGAAAACCAATCACGATGTTAAAGCAGTAGAGCTTTTTATTGTTGAAAAATTAAAAAAATTAAAACTCAGTAAACTTTGTGAATTTGTACATTTTTGTTGTACTTCTGAAGACATAAATAATCTCTCTTACTCTTTGATGTTACAAAGATTTTTAGATATTGAATTTATACCAGAAGTTAATTTTTTACAGAAAAATCTAAATTCTTTAGCTAAGAAATACTCAAAACTATCAATGCTAGCTTTTACTCATGGACAACCTGCTTCCCCTACTTCACTCGGTAAGGAATTTTCTAACTATAGTTACCGAATAAAATTTCATTTAGACCTTATTAAAACAATTAAACAAAAAGGAAAATTTAATGGAGCTTCAGGAAATTACAATGCTCATGTCGTTGCTGAAAAGAAAGTAAATTGGGAGACTTTATCTAAAAAATTCGTAAATTCTCTTGGCCTAGATTTTTCCAGTCATTCAACGCAAATTGAACTTAAAGATGCCATGGCATTTCAATTGGCAAATACTCATAATTTGAATAACGTGCTGATTGATTTTGCTCAAGATATTTGGCTTTTAATCTCAAAAAATTACTTAAAGCAAAATTTGAAGGCTGGAGAAGTTGGTTCCTCTACCATGCCCCATAAAGTTAATCCTATAGATTTTGAAAATGCAGAAGGGAATTTATCTGTTGCTAATGGCTTAATTATTGCCTTGAAAAATAAAATCCAAATATCCAGATTACAAAGAGATTTATCCGATTCAACTGTTTTAAGAAATATTGGCTCGTTATTTGCTTATATTATTATCAGTCTCAATTCTTTGAAAAAAGGCATCGCTAAAATTGAGCCTAATAAGGAGTTAATCCTCAAAGACCTAGATAACAGTTGGGAAATTTTAACTGAAGCTATTCAAACCATACTCAGAAAAAATGATGTTGAGGATAGTTATACAAAAATTAAATCCATTTCACGTGGAAAAAAGCTTGATTATCATTCCTACATAAAGATAATTGACGACTTAAAAATAAATAAAGCAGATAAGGAACTTCTTTTAAGCCTTACTCCAAAAAAATATATTGGGCTGGCAGATAAATTAGCTAAATCTTCTTTAAAATCCTAAGGGGCAAAAAATGTTTGATTACAAAAAAATCGTTAAAGAATATGAGGATCTAAAAAACCAAAATCCTAATATTTATAAAAATATCAATCCTGTATCTGCTGCAAGAATGAGATTGCAAAATAGATTTCATACTGGCTTAGATATTGCTCAATACACAGCTGACATAATGCATGCAGACATGGCTGACTATGATAAAGACTCCAGTGTTTACACTCAGTCTTTAGGTTGTTGGCATGGTTTTACAGCTCAACAAATGATGATGGAAATCAAACGTTCTCACACAACAACTTCTAAAAGATATGTTTATTTAAGTGGCTGGATGATCGCTGCTCTGAGATCAGAATTTGGCCCTCTTCCTGATCAGAGCATGCATGAAAAAACTGCAGTCCCTAACTTAATAAAAGAGATTTATACTTTCCTAAAAAGGGCTGATTCTGTCCAGCTACAACATTTGTTCAACGAATTAGACGAAGCAGAAGCAGCAGGTAATAAGACTGATGATATTATCAAAAGAATTGATAATTTTGAAACTCATGTTGTTCCAATCATAGCTGATATTGATGCTGGATTTGGTAATGAGGAAGCTACTTACCTACTTGCAAAAAAAATGATTCAAGCTGGTGCTTGTGCCATACAAATTGAAAACCAAGTATCTGATGAAAAACAGTGCGGTCACCAAGACGGAAAAGTAACCGTTCCACATGAAGACTTTTTATCTAAGGTTAACGCTGTCAGATATGCTTTCTTAGAATTAGGAATTAAAAACGGAATCATTGTCGCTAGAACTGATTCATTAGGAGCTGGTTTAACTCAAAAAGTTCCAGTTTCAAAAGAGCCTGGAGATCTCGCTGATCAATACAACAGTTTTCTTGAATCTCATGAAATCAATGATTTGAGTGAATTAGAAGATAATGATGTAACAATTCATCAAGGAGGAAAGCTAGTTCAGCCTGTAAGACTACCAAATGGTCTTTATCAATTTAAAAAAGACACTGGGTTTGATCGAGTTGTACTTGATTGTATAACCAGTCTTGAAAATGGTGCTGACCTTTTATGGATTGAAACTGAAAAACCCAATGTAGAACAGATTGCGGAAATGGTTTCTGCTATTAGAGAAAAGCAACCTCAAGCGAAACTTGTTTATAATAATTCTCCTTCTTTTAATTGGACATTATCCTTTAGAGAACAGGTATATCAAGAATGGGTTGAAGCTGGAAAAGATGTTTCAAATTATCCTGATCCTGCTAAGGATCCAAAAGGCTTGATGGATAAAAAGTTTGATGATTCAGAGCTTGCAGTTGAAGCTGACAAATACATTCAAAATTTCCAAAAAGATGCTTCAAGAGACGCAGGAATCTTTCATCATTTAATCACTCTACCAACGTATCATGAAACCGCTCTGGGTACGTCAGTGCTATCTGAAGGATACTTTGGCGATCAAGGTATGTTGGCGTATGTCAAAGAGATTCAAAGGCAAGAAATCAGACGTGATATGTCTTCCGTTAAACATCAGGATTTAGCTGGTTCGACTGTTGGGGATACTCACAAAGAATACTTCTCTGGAGATAATGCTCTTAAAGCTGGTGGTGAAGATAATACAATGAATCAGTTTTAATCGACTGTTTTTCCACAAACCTTACAAGTATCTCCTTTTTCTAAATAAATTCCTCCACAACTTGGTTGGAGGGGTTTATTTTTAAGAATAAGTCCTATCGACATTCCAGCTATCGACAGAATGATAATAAATATGGCTAATAAAGCAGTGATCATTTAACTATTCTAACAATTTCTTCCATTGTTTTGATTCAAAAGATTGTATTTTTTCATTACCTCTGAAGATGAGTAATGCGGGGATATCATTATCTCTAATATTATTTTTAATTAAATCAACTTTTCCTAATGCAAATAAACCAGTTGCAAGAGCATCAGCATAGGCAGTTGATTTTTTATCCATTACTGAAATAGAAAGCACATCTTGATCAATTTTATTTCCTGCAACTCCAACAATATGACCAGGATTTCTGTAATTTCCTGAGGTAGCAATTGAGAGGCTTTGTTTAATTTCAAAAGGCTTAAATATGCCTTGTTGATTTGGTAAAGGATTTTCAATTCCAATTTTCCAAAAATTTTTAGTTTTCATCCCTTCTGCCCTGATTTCGCCACCAATATTTATAAAAAAATTCTTAATATTTAATTGTTTTAATTTAGAAGAAACAATGTCGACTGCATAACCTTTCGCAACTGCATTAAAGTAGTCGAAGTTATCAAATAATATAAATCCTTCAACAGTTTTATTAGCCTTTACAGAAATTTTTTCAACCTCTTGAAAATAATTTTTAATTTCTTCTTTAAATATGTCAGTATTTTTATTATCTCTTTTAAATGAAACCAAAGAATCACTCTTGTAAGTTGAACAGCACTGATTGATTGAAATAAAAATATTATTTATTTCATCATTAACTTTTTTAATGTTGTATTGGGATTTTTCGAACTTTATATCATAAAACGTTCCAAAAGCTTGGCCGGATATAGATAGAATTTCGTTGTTACTGGAACAAGCTCCTAAAAAGAAAAGAAAAAATAATAGATATTTTTTTAAAAAATTAGCTACCAAAATCATCAAACATTATATTTTCTGGCTCAACACCTAGACTATCAAGCATTTTGAATGCAGCTGACATCATCATAGGTGGACCACAAAGATAATATTCACAATCTTCTGGTGATGGGTGATGTTGTAGGTATTCGTCATACAGAACATGACTTATGAATCCTGTTAGACCGTCCCAGTTATCTTCAGGTAAAGGATCAGATAAAGCAGCATGCCAAGAAAAATTTTCAAAGTCATTTGATAACTTATCGAATTCTTCGACATAAAACATTTCTTTTAAACTTCTTGCTCCATACCAAAAACTTATTTTTCTTGATGAATTAATTGTCAGAAGTTGGTCAAAAATGTGAGACCTCATTGGCGCCATACCGGCCCCTCCTCCAATAAATACCATTTCAGCATCGGTTTTTTTTGCCTTAAATTCTCCGAAAGGTCCAAAAATAGTTAGTTTGTCACCTGCTTTTAAATTAAATAAATAAGATGATGCCTCTCCAGGAGGAACTGTCATGCCTGGTGGTGGAGAAGCAATTCTGATATTAAATTTCATAATCCCTTTTTCTTCAGGATAATTTGCCATTGAGTAAGCTCTTATGACTTCTTCTTTTACTGTAGAGACATTGTTGAATACCTCAAATCTATCCCAATCCGATTTGTATTCATCTTGAATATAAAAATCTTTGTAATCAGCTTGGTAAGGAGGAATTTCCATTTGCACATAACCACCAGCCTCAAAACCAACGTCTTCTCCTTCAGGAAGCTCTAAAACCAACTCTTTAATAAAGGTAGCAACATTATCATTTGATTTGACGGTAGTTTCCCATTTTTTAACTCCAAATACCTCTTCTGGAATGGTTATTTTCATATCGCTTTTAACTGGAACCTGACAAGAAAGACGCCAGAAGTCTTTTTTCTCTTTATTGTTAAAGTGACTTTCTTCAGTGGATAAAATCGAACCACCTCCGTCAAAAACTTGGCAGCGGCATTGAGCGCATGTCCCGCCTCCTCCACATGCAGAAGAAAGAAAAAGATTGTTTTCTGCTAGAGTTTGTAAAAGTTTACCTCCGGCAGGAACAGTAATCTTTTGAGTTGGATCACCATTGATTTCAATATTTACATCTCCTGTAGAAACCAATTGAGATCTTGCCAAAAGAATTATGGCAACCATGACATTTACAATAACTGTAAAAGATAAAATACCTAAAACTATTTCAGTAACCATTATAAAATGATGCCTCCAAACGACATAAAACCAAAGCTCATCAAACCAACAATTATAAAAGTAGAACCTAGTCCCTGAAGCCCTTCAGGCATATCACTGTATTTTAATTTCTCTCTTATGCCTGCAAGTATTGTGATTGCTAATGCCCAACCAACTCCTGCTCCTAAACCATAGGCAACGCTTTCTCCAAAATACAAATCTTTTTCTACCATGAAGAGCGAAGCTCCTAAGATTGCACAATTAACTGTGATTAACGGTAAAAATATACCTAAAGCGTTATATAGGACAGGAACATATTTATCTAAAAACATTTCTAATATTTGTACACATGCTGCAATCACACCGATGTAGCTGATCAATCCTACAAAGCTTAAATCAACATCTGATAGACCCGCCCAAGCAAGTGCCCCATCTCTTAGAATGTAGTTATAGATCAAGTTGTTGATGGGTACAGTAATTGCCAGTACAACAATTACAGCAATTCCCAAACCAATTGCAGCTTCAATTTTTTTAGAAATAGCAATGAAAGTGCACATTCCTAAAAACACAGATAAGGCTAGGTTTTCGATAAAAATAGCATTGATAAAAATATTTAAATAGTTCTCTATCATGATGCGGCTTTTGATGAAGGTGTAGGTGGAGGATTAGGAACTATTTCAGGTGAATTCTGAGACATTTTAAATTCTGGTTCTTCAATTTGATCTTTTTGCCACGCTCTTAGAGCCCATATGATTAAGCCAATTAATATGAAGGAAACTGGAGGAAGAAGGAAAAAGTTATTAGGTACATACCAACCACCATTTTGCACCAGAGGAAAAATTTCATATTCCAAAATTGTTCCGGTACCAAATAATTCTCTGATTGTGCCTAGAATTATCAGGATTACGCTATAACCTAATCCATTTCCGAATCCATCAAGAAAAGACACTCCTGGAGGATTTTGCATTGCAAAAGCTTCAGCTCTACCCATGACAATACAGTTGGTAATTATTAAACCGACAAAAACAGATAAAGTCTTACTTGTTTCGTAGTCATAGGCTTTTAATGCTTGATCAACCAAGATTACTAAGGAGGAAATAATTGTCATTTGTACAATAATTCTTATATTTGATGGAGTAATATTTCGAATCATCGAAATAAAAAAATTCGATAAACTGACAGTAACTGTCAAAGCCACACACATTATTAAAGTCGGATAAAGTTTGCTGGTAACGGCCAAAGCAGAACAAATACCAAGCATTTGCAAGGCGATAGGATTCTCTTTGAATACTGGTCGAAATAATATTTCAGAATATTTAGACATCTATTTTTTGTAAATTATTAATAAAGTTTAAAAAGCCATCGTTACCCATCCAATAGGCTATCAAGTTACTTACTCCATTACAGGTTAAGGTAGCTCCAGACAATCCATCAATTTCATAACTAAAATTATTACTAGTTTCCAAGACACTTCCTTTGATTACTTTTAAGGAAACTTCACCGTTTTCTTGGTATATTTTTTTTCCTTTCCATAAAGCTTTCCACTTGGGATTATCAATCTCAGCACCAAGTCCAGGAGTTTCTTTGTGTTCGTAGAATTCCAAACCAGCAACGGTATTAAAATCTCCTTCAATAGCTAAGTAACCATAAAGGATTCCCCACAAGCCATAACCTCTTACAGGAAGAATTAAAGTGTTTATTTCATTGTCTTTGTATTCAATGTATATCTTCGAGTATTTTTCTCTTTTTTTAATTGAAGCTACGTCTTCCTCTGCAGACAGAAATTTATATTTTCCATCCTCTCTAAGTTCTTTAGCTAGTTCATAAGAATCTGGATTTATGTTTACAATTTCGCCTTTATCCAAATCTATAATTAAAGTTTTTATGTTTGACATAGCATTTTCTACAGAACCATAAACTTTTTCTAAACCTGCAGATGAAACAATTTTTTTTTGCATATCTAAAACAACATTATTTTCTTGAACAGATCTCAATTGAATTGCAATGAACGAAATAATAGCGCTGCATAACAAGCAAAGGCCAATTCCAACGAATGTTATATTTAAGGTGCTGTCTTTATTAATTTTAGGCATTTTGAAGAGCTAATCTTTTTTTAATATTATTTTGTACTACAAAATGATCTATCAAGGGAGCTAATAAGTTTCCAAATAAAATAGCAAGCATCATCCCTTCGGGAAAAGCTGGATTTAGGACTCGAATTAAAATAACCATTACACCAATGATGATTCCGTAAATCCATCTACCCGCATTGGTATGCGACCCGGAAACAGGTTCGGTTGCCATGAACACCAAGCCAAAAGCGTATCCACCAATTACCATGTGCCACCAAAAAGGCATTGAAAACATAGGATTGGTTTCACTGCCAACAAGATTGAACAAATAACTTGTAAAGATTGTACCTATGGCTATACCAAGAACTATGCGCCATGAAGCAACCTTTGTATAAAGGAGAATAGCTAGACCTACTAAAATTGCTAAAGTTGAAGTTTCCCCAATGGAACCTGGTATGAAGCCAAGAAAAGCATTGTTCCATGTATAGGCAAGGCTTTGATAGCCATCTTGAGCTGCTGTTCCTAGAATTGTTGCTGCTGTGTATCCATCAACTGCAACCCAGGACATATCACCTGACCACGATGCAGGATAAGCAAAATACAAAAATGCCCTTCCCGTTAGGGCTGGATTTAAAAAGTTCTTACCAGTGCCGCCAAAAATTTCTTTACCTATAACTAATCCAACGGCAATACCTAATGCACATTGCCAAAGAGGCGCATTCGGTGGACAAGATAATGCAAACAATACTGTTGTGACAAAAGCTCCCTCACTAACTTCATGTCTTCGTATGAGGGCAAAGATTAATTCACAACCTATACCGACGGCAAATACCACGATATATATAGGTATAAAATAAATAGCCCCATACACCAAGCAATCCATAAAGCTATTTGGATTGAGCGAGGTAAAGAAAGTAATTAATGGCCAATGCCAGTCTTTCTCAAAAGTTGCGTTTGCAAGAGTTAATTGCTCAATTGCATTTAGCGATTGATATCCAAGGTTGTACATCCCCGCAAACATAGTTGGAAAAGTTGCAAGCCAGACGACAACCATAATCCTTTGGATATCGGAACCATCTCTAATATGAGTTAAACCTTTAGTTTTTTTATCGGAGGAATAAAAAAGATTCTCGACAACATCAAATATTGGAAAGTAATAGGAAAGACCCCCTTTTCCCTGAAAAGAAGGTTTGATTTTATCAAGAAAATTTCTTAACGGATCTTTCATCTCTAAGATATAGACGTAATTTTAATGATTTCAAGGAGTCAATTTAGTTTTTAGAAGATATTCTTCTATATTATGCTTTTATCCATCCTTCTCTATTTTTTCTAAAATATTTCTAAGGATTAATCCATAATCATATTTACTTGGACAACTATAAGTACAAAGAGCTAAATCTTCTTCATCCAATTCTAAAATTCCCAGATTTTGAGCCAATTCTGTATCCTCAGTCACTATGGCTTTGAGCAGCTGAGTAATCATTAGATTCATCGGAAAAATATCTTCGTAGATACCAACAGGAACAATTGCTCTAAAGCCACCATTTAAAGCTGATGTGAGATTGTATTTGTAATTTTTTATTGCTGATGTAAGAAACATTCTCAAAGATGAATGTTTCTTTATTTCAGGTCTTAACCAATTCATAAACTCTCGATCATCTTGATTTACTTCTCTTATCACAGTGAGTTGATTAGTGAAACTAGATAGATAAGCAAGCGGTCCTTCACAAATATGACCGCATAATACAGAACCGGAAATCAATCGATTATCCTCCTCAATCAACTTCCCTGCTGTAAGTTCTTCAACACATGCGCCAAAATTTGTTAAAAAGATTTCTGGATTAAATACTTGAGGACCTGAAATAGAGATATATTTTTCGTTTGATTGGGTACCTGTAAGAACAGTTTTTCCTATTTTTATTAATTCTTGATATCCAATAGTCCAAATTTGATTAGTTAATGAAGCAGGTGAAATTTTATGAATTTGTGTACCTACAAGCCCTATAGGATGTGGTCCTGAAAAAATATGGTAGTTGATCTTTTCAGATCTAAACAAATCTAAAGTGTTGTCTTCAGAGATTCCAACATTAATATTCTCTTTAGGAAGATGAGAAATAACTTCCAATCCTTTATTAAAAGCTTCAAGGTTTTCTCCAATTACCAAAGCCGGATCAAAAGATAAAGGATTTGAATCTATCAGGGAAATAAAAATTTTATTTGGCAGGGAACCCACCAAAGGTACTTTAGAAAAAGGTCTAGTTCTGAAAAGACTAAGTAAACCAAATTTATTTAGAAAATTTAAAACTTG
>OCZA010000797.1_pt1 | contig 10471 bp, 12 predicted proteins | sample 1539021 | NCBI WGS metagenome assembly OCZA01 (sample SAMEA2619376, study PRJEB22493) | marine metagenome | biome: marine biome (ENVO:00000447); feature: surface water layer (ENVO:00002042); material: "saline water (ENVO:00002010), including plankton (ENVO:xxxxxxxx)" | depth 5 m | reverse complement strand
CATGATACCTTGATATACTGCACCAGCACCTGTCGGTGCGTCTATGTGTAATGCCTGTTCATAATAGTTTGTGTATGATGTACGGCTCTTTATAAATTTCTTATCTATTAGGTCATGTGCATAGGTCACACTACCGAACATGCCTCGTCTTGTATTTCTTAATGTGTTATATGAGTCGTTAAATGAAAATGAATATGGTTTAGTTATAGGCGACTCTGACTCTACGTCTGGTGTACTAAAGTTAGGATTAAACGCTGACAATAGGTCTATAAAGGCAACAAATGGTCTGTTACGTGTGTTGTCACCACTTTCTCTATACAATGACTCTAAACATCTAAAATGAAAACCTCTATTGTTTTCATAGAACATATAATCAGGTGTTTTGTAATTGACTGGCTCCGATATAAACGTCATGTGCCTTACACCTTCAGCAGGTCTGCAATTAGGAAACGTGTATTTGTACACGCCTTTTGTAGGGTCAATGAATACGTCTTTTTTAGAATTGAGTAAAGTCTTATCTGTTTTGAAAATCTTATCAACCATCTCTCCATATGAACCTGATAATGATTTTGATACACGTAATCGCTCATTTCGTATTGACTCAATTGATGTAAAGAACAAGGCAACTGCTTGTGTGTTTTGTGTTGATCTTACTGATCGTTTTTCATACACTTGAAATCTGTGGTTTGTAGCGTTCATTTCTTCATCACCACCTGCGTCTATAGGTGTTCTAAATTTAAACTCTAAAAACTCGTTACCTATGATAGGCAACTTATTAACTGCACCTACGCTGTCTATAAACATGAGGTTGCCTGATAAAAATGCTGAATCTAAATCTTGGTAGACGTTGACTACGGCTGTCATACCTGATATTTCTAACTGCGAACCACCGTAACTGTAAAGTATTATCTCACCTGCTCTGAAATCGCCAGGAAATCTGTTGTTCAGGTCATCATATTTGGGAGCTGCCTTATCGGCCATCTTATCCTCCTATCAAGGTTTTAAATTCTTGTGTAATCAGTTCTAAAAATTCTGGTTTGATTAATTTGATCCTTGCCTTTTTATTTTGTATTCGTAATTCATACTCGTAATTAGAAACAGACGTAGCACCTGACACGGTGCTGTTTACCTCTATCATATGTGAGTCGTCAAATGAAGATGTTGAACCAGAAGACTGAGCAACTTCGTAATGATGTATGCCATTAGGTGCATTATACTTATCATTTACATATTGCTCAAACTGTGCTTGAGGTAAAGGCCAATCATAAAATCTATCTTTGACTTTGTTGAATAATAATATTATCCAGTAATATCGTTGATCGCCATAAAACTGCTCTGATACTGACTCTGGTGTGTCTTCACCACCTATGTCATACAGGTCAAATAGAGCAGCCGTTTCACTTAATCCTTCTTTAATCTGTACACGTCTTAATAGGTTTGTGACTAACTTGTAATCACCTTTGCCTACTGCGTCATAGTAAATTTTAGGAAAGTTTTCAAAATATGATGGCATTATAATCCTTTCGTATCTCTAGTTGACGGTGCGTTGCTAGCTGATAACCTTAATTCGTTGTAACGTTTTCTTTCCATTAGTTCTAGTTCTCTAAAACTTAATGTTGCGTCTATTGATACAGGATCACCACTAGGGTGTGTACTAAATTTGTCTGAGCCATAGTCTATATCAACACCTGTACAAGCACACAATCCTATTTGATCTATGTATGGGTTGATTGCTGTACCTTTCATAAATCTAATTACAAATTCATGTGGCACCTTGTAAGCTGCAATACTACTACCGTCACCGTATCTTTCAGGCAACATAGCGTCTTTGATAGCATGTAATATCTTATTAACCACATCTGATTCCTCTTTACTACGTGGTGTAAATTTAAATGTAAAACTAAAATTTCTGTAATCTATACCATTGAATATCATCTCCTGCATGGCTGCTGGGGCAATACCTGTTCTACGTTGCAATGCAGCCTGTGTACCTGACAATAGACCACCAGAGGCAAATGCACCTACACCTGATACAGCCTTACCTAATTGTGCTGTAATTGATCCTAAATCTGACCCAAAGAATTTACCACTATTAACTGCGTCTTTTAGTTTTGCCATTGCACCTGTTATCATACCGACCTCTTCAGCACCATAGTCGGCCTGCATATTGAATTTTAATGTTTGTGGCATGTATATTGCAATTGTATTTTTTATATTTCTAGCAGAACCTTTACCTGTAGGTATACCAAACCCTATGTTAGAAGAGCCTTCACCAAAAAATCTATTTGCATTGTACACGACCTTGTTAAGGTTGTCTGCTCTTTTTGTTAAGTATTGATTACCTACACCTTTACTTGAACCACTACCACCTTCTTCCGTTACACGTTCTATAATATCAAATAACATGTAATGCTCTTGGTCTTCATGGTTTATAGGGTACACAAAAAAGTTATTGCTCATTGAGTGTCTTGTTGATGTGTAATCAGCGTTACCAGGATTGTAATTTATAACACCTGCTTTACTTGCTATCGTTCTAAATGATGGTATATTACGACCTTGTAAAACGTTGCCTTTGTTCTTCAGGCCGTTGATTAGTGTTGTTAGTGCTTTAAATGCTTTCATATTAATATTTATTAAGGTATCATCACAGATTGATCTTTAACTGTACTATCTGGATTTGATGTTCCTATGTTTGTTGAACCGTATTCTGTTTTGTTTGTTGTATTAGATGAGCTGTTATTAATATTATTAATTGTAGTACCAGCCTCACCATTACCTATTGTTAATTTCTCTATTTTATCTGCCTTTAATTCTTCTACATTGTCAAGTTTCTTTTGATCGTTCTTTACAAGGCCTAAATCATCATGTTGGTCAGCAACTGATGGTGTGTCACTATCGCCTGCAAGAAACTTAGCAGTCTTTTTCTTATCTACTAAACCAAATGTTAAACCAGATAAGAACCCAGCAAAACCTGATGAAGCTTTATCTCTTAATGTTATTTCTTCGCCTTCTTCTTTGTCAAGTAAATCACCTGCTTGTGCAACACCCTTAGCAGCGTCAAATATACCCATAACAGCAGCAAGAGGTAAGAATACACGACCTGCAACTCTAGCAGCACCACCTGCTACTTTACCTGCTATCTTAGCACCTTTTTTAACATTGTTTTTTACGAGTGTGCTTGTTTTTACTTTTGTCTTTTTTGCGTCTTTTTTATCTGTTGTTGTTACTGCTTTCGTGCCTGTACCAGTACCAAGTACCTTTGGTTTTGCACCCACAGGTCCTTTAGGTGCCTTTGGTGGTAGACCTAACATACTTCTCATTGAGCCTGCAAGTGTACTACCTAATCCTGTGATTGAAGATGTAATTATGCCACCTAGACCTGATAAGGCAGCAAGAGGTAACAATGCACTACCTATGCCCTCAAAGAAACCTTTATCATCTTCTTTTTTACCATCTAATAATTCGTTTGTAAGTTTTGATTCTTCGTAAATCTTTTCTAATAAATTTGATGATGTATCAAATTGTTTATCTGATTCTCTTTCTTGTTCAGTTGCCTCTTCACTATCTGCAAGACCACTATCGGCAGTATCAGGCATAAGATTCATACCTAACGACCCAGCAGTTGCGTCTTTTGCTATATCTTCTCTACCACCTTTTGTACCTGCAGCTGCACCTGTTGATGTACTACCGCCTCCTTTTAAAGCACCTTTTGTTTCTTTTCTACGTAATTGTCTTTTAGCAGATATACCTCTTTGCTCTGCTCTTTCTTCAGACTCAATTGCTCTTTCTATTCTCTTGCCTATGATAGGTACATTTGTAAGACCTATTCGTTTAGCAAGTTTAAGTGGTTTTAATTCTTTTTTAAAATCTCTAAATGATAATGATAATTTAGTTGATAACCCTAATACTTTTTTTAATTCAGCATTTGTTTTACCTACAGTTGCTTGAATATATGCAAGTTCTTCCTCTGAAATAATACCTTTTTTAAATAGACCTTCATACTCTTTGATTGTTTTTTCTGTAGTTTGTTGTTGAGTTTTTGCGTCATCAAAATCCATGCCTTTCAAAGAGTCAAGTTCAACAACAGAATAATCTATTACAAAGTTGACTATCTCTTGTCGTATTTCTGCGTCATTAAGCTTTGCCTGACTCGTATAACCAGCAGACCTCTCTAATTGAGATTGGTACTCCTGTAACGAGTCAGATATAGCAAACTTAGGATCAGATTCATCTTCTTTTTGTCTTTTTAGAATTGACTTAAAGTTTTCTGCTGACGCCTTTTTAAAGACTTTGGATTCTGCTGTTGTTGCCATTATTCTTTATTCTTAACTTTTGATGGTTTACCATTTACGTATATTGCAAACCAACCTGCACCAGCCCCTACAACTACTGACACTAACCCTGCCTGTGCGTTGTTAGGATTTTCTAGTGCCATAAACCAATTGATTACATCTAAAAATGCCCAACCATAAGCAAGCATTAATAGTCTTGGTACTAGTCTCCAGTTAGACATCAATTCAGGTATCTCTACCTCAATAAAATGCCATAGTGATTTAACACCGTGTTTGAAACCTGCCCAGCCTGTGCTAAGCATATTTTTTAAAAAGTTCATATTATCTCCCTCTTTGTTTTTCTCTTATTTTCTCGTTTTCTTCTCGTATATGCTGTAACAATAAGTCAACATATATTTCCCTCTCCCATGGTAACATTCCTTCAAGGTCACCTAATGAGTATTTATGGTATTGCATTAAAGCAAAGTTTGTCCTATAAAAACTCTCTAGGCTCTCATGTAAGAGGGTAACTGAAAAAAATCAGACGCTCCTTGTAATAACATTTCATGCTCTACACCAGATTTAGGGTTCTTGTATTTGATTGTATGACTTATGATAGGCAACGTTTCAAAAAAGTCTTTTAACTTTTTAAATTGTGGCATAGTCAAGTTGTCAACAAACTGCTCAAGTTCTTTTGGTTCAAGGTCTTGTGTTTCAAACACCTCATCACCATTGTAAATCTGAGCAATACAATCTCTCATCAAATTAACTGTAAGGTCAATTATAGTCTTCTTATCTGACACTTCAATTATAGTAGGCACTTTCATTATCACACCGTAATCTTTTGAAAAAGGTATATGTGAGTTCACCTTTTTACTAAAGTCTGGCTTTACACTCTCAATATTAAAATCATAATCTACAATTTGTGTTTCATCATCTGGACATTTTAGTTTAAGTTGTACAGTTTCACCTATTGACTTTGATCTTATGTTCAACCATAACCATTCAAAATCGTAAACTGGTAACTTCGTAACGTCAATACCATCTGTCAATACACAAGTTTGAACAGTTTTGATTAGTGTATCAACCATCTCCCGTTCTACATTGTTCTCTACAGACATCAATAAAATCTTTTCTTCTTTTACTAAAAATGGTCTGTACTTTACCTTTGCACCGTTTGACAACATCAAGTCATGCTCAGGCGTCTTCATAAAATTAAGCATTATTTACTCCTTTAATATAATATATCACGTATAATTTTAGGGTCTGGTAGACCTTTCGGGAACACACGCCCTCCCGTTACTCGCCCAATAGGCAAATTCCTTCTTAGCTTTTCATAGACCTGTCTACCTGCTCTACCTATCTCGTTACCTATACCAAATGGTAAGTTATCTAAAAAGTTAGTTTGTAGTGCTGTAGTGTTTGATCTATATTCTAATCTATTCTTTTTGTGTCTTCTATTTTCTACATCCATACCTTGTCTTAAATAGTTCCATGCTGATGTAGCATAGTTTCTGTATGTAAATGTTACACTTGTTTTTACTATTTGATTTTGAGCGTCATATGACAATGGTGTAGAAGCAATAGTTTTAGGCCATACTTCGTACATCTGTACCTGATATGATGTGAAACCAGATGAGTCACCTAAACTTTTACGTATTGTTTCCCTATCTTTTACTGCGTCACCTGATGGCTCAAAGTTAGCAAGGGCTGCTGTAAATGATTTATGTAATGGTGTAATCGTTATCATACATGGTGTAGCATAGTCATCATAATAACCTACATTGTGAGTAATAGGATCTACGATAGAGTTTTGCCATGCCTCAAAATATAATCGTTCATCATAGTTAACACTTGTATAAAATTCTAATGTGACCTCTTCAAAGCTAACGTTCTTTGCTATCGCTCTTTTAGGGCCGTAGTATGTTTCATTTACATCATCTGTAATTGTTTTACCTGGTAATGAAACGTTAGAACAGAATAGGTCCATTCTTAATTGTAAATTCTCTTTTATTGCACCTGCTAGTCTACCACTTTTGTTTAATCTTGCTGCTGCTTTTTTACCACCTGTAGGGTCAGAATAAACATAGTCACGTGGTAATGCTTTACTTTGTGGTCCGTCAATCGTACATAAAAACTGCGTAGGTCTAGCCAACCCACCAGCCTGTGTTAGACCTGATCTAAATTCATTGAATACAGAATTGTAATTAGATGATACGTTGTTGTATGAGAATCTTCTATTTGTTTCTGTTGTACTGAATTGTGGTTTACTAGGTGGTATACCTAATCGTATATCCATGTCACCTATTCTTTTACCTATACTAATTAATGACATTAAATAAATCTCCTACTATCTGCATAAACTTGTCCTACAGACGCCTTTTTAAATCTTTGTACAGGTAGATAAATTGCTGTTGCAGCCTCATCAGCATTTATTCTTAAAAAACCTGTCTGTACATATGCGTACAAATATTTCTTTATTGTTGGTTTTACTATTTTAACGTTCTTTACATCATCATAGGCAACTTCAAATCTTGTATTCTTATCAAATCTTCTATCAGACGCTGTTGCCTGCATACGTTCTAATAGTTTAAATCTCAATAGAGGTGGTAGATAGTGAAAGTTCATACCCATAAACCCACCTGATATTGGTTCTAATGGCAACACTAATGGGAACACGTCATAATAAGGTAGAGTTTTTCTTAATTTAGGATTGTACCCAAACAAGTTCAATCTACCTACGCTAGGACGACCATTTAGTTTGTTTTGTCTAAACAATTGTCTAGCAGTTGTACCACTCGCTATCTTATTTACTTGCGTTCTATACCAAGTAGCAGATTTCTGAGCGTCTCCTGCTCTTTGTTTGATTGTATCAAATACACTTGCCATACTACTATTTATGTTGATAATAAATAGATTCTATGAAGAAGTTGAAGAATCCAGATAAACGCCCTTATTCAGGTATATACAAACCACTCAACCCACAGAAATATAAAGGCAATGTAAACAACATTATTTATAGGTCTAGTTGGGAGAAACGTTTTATGATATATTGTGATAAAACTAGGGCTGTTGTGGAATGGGGTAGTGAAGAAATAGCAATATATTATCGTTCAGTTGACAATAGGCCACATAGATACTATCCTGACTTCTATATGAAAGTTAGACAATCAAACGGCACGTTTAAGAAGTTCATTGTAGAGATTAAACCTAAAGCACAAACACGTAAACCTAAAAAACCTTTACGTGAAACTCGTACTTATAAAAATGCGTTGGTTACTTATGAGAGAAATAGAAGAAAGTGGTCAACGGCGTATGCTTGGTGTATTAAACGAAACATGAAATTTCTGATACTAACCGAAGATCATCTTAAAACGTTTTAAAATCTTTTAATATTTGTAGTAAATCTATATCGGCCATTCGGTTGACGTATTCAAATGCTTTATCTTGTGTATAAGTTTGACCATACTTGTCGTAATAGTTTATAATCTGATTTTGAGCATTCAATGAGCGATCTAATTCTGGCATAAAAAATGTTAGTCTAATAGGTGTGTATCCCTTTTCAACTAATAAATCTACTTTTCTATATTCTTTATTCTTATGGTCGCCGTCTGTGCCTGCATCCCGCCATTTGATTTCATATGCTAGTTTCTTATCGTGGTTTAGAACATCAATCTCAAATCTATTAGGGTGTTGACCAGGGTTGTCAATGTATTCACTTTGACCACCTTCAACATCTTGTATAATAAATTTAACTGCTGTATCAAATATTCTTCCTGCGTTTGTGCTTAATATTCTTGCTCTATTGTGATACTTCTCCATCAATTCTATCTCTTTCTTATCGTAAAAGAGCTCATAAATTAAATGATGTTTGTTTGTAAAGCCATTCATTCTATCTTGTGTATCATTAATATTAGTCATAATCTTATTATGATAGCCAGAAATGATTTTATGAATATTGCTTTTGAAGTAGTCTTTAGGTCTATCTATTTTGATTGGTAACATATTAGAGAAGTATTATGGGTGGCCCGAAGGCCACCCTATTTGAGAAAGTGAGAGAGATAGATTATGAATCGTCTTCAGCTAGTTTACTAAAGTACGAAAGGTCATCGCTTTCGTTAGACGATTCAACTTTCTCTACCGAGTTGTTAGAAGACGTTGGTATGTCGTTACTGACAGGTGGGAGGTCAATATCTTCTACAGACTCGGTACTTCTTTGTCCAGTAAGGGTCTTATTCAGTTTCTCTTTGAGTTCGTCATAAGACTTGAAGTTACTTGGATCAATGAAGGGCTTGAGAGCGTATTGAGATTGCCAAATCTTGTTAATCTCATCATCAGTATCCTTTAATTTACTGACTGGCTCAAATTCTGATTTATCATAATTCCAGTAGCCGTCTACCTTTCTGATTTTTAGTTTAAAGTTTGCACCTTCCCAAAAATCAAATGGGTTTACAGCCTTTTCATCTTCAAATGCTGGGTTCATTGCTTCAGTAATCTTATCAAAGATTTTCTTACCGAATTTAAACAAGAACACTTTGCCTTCATTCTCTGGATGTTTAGGATCAGATACTACAAAGATATTAGAATAGTAAGATAACTTTCTTTTTCTCTTTCTAGCAATTTCTTTATCGGCTTCTATGCCTGTATTCCACAACCTTGTGTTTTCTTCACTAACAGGATCCTTTTTGTTTAGTGTAGTTAAAGAGTTTTCAATATACCATTGACCACCTGGTCCTTGAAACGCATGGTTCCAGACTCTCTGCCAAGGCATATCTTCGCCTTCTACAGCAGGTAAGAATCTTAATACTGCGTAACCATTGCCAGACTTATCTAGTTCAGGTTTCCATAACCTGTCGTCTTGGTACTTGTTTTTCTTTTCGGGTTGTTCTATTGTGTTTTCTAACTTCTTCGTTAGTACGTCAAAATTTGACTTTGACTTTTTTAGGGCTTCTAATGCACTTGACATTGTATTTTCTCCTTGTATATATTGTTGTACGTATTTGTATTAATGTAAGTATTACTATTATTTATACTGGCAACATACTCAACCATTATAATATTGTATCACCATTTACTGATATTGTCAAGCAGCTGTGCTTGAGTAATATATGTTAAATTCTTCTCGTTTCCCAACAGTTTTTGATTAGTTGTATTGTCATCATCTGCCTTGTTTACCTTATAAAATGACACTTTAGGGTTGTCTTTCAATACTCGTAACCACTCTGCTTCCCATACACCTGTAGGTTGGGGTTCATAATGTGCTGATGAGTAGTTTTTAGTGCCTTTGTACATATTATTAAACAACTTTGTATCTGATCTTAAATCCATACCTATCATATAAACCTCATCTAGTTCACTATATTTACATGCAACATGGCCTGCTGTAGCACCAGCATGATAACCTGGGTCTTCCCATTCTTGTGTCTTATCGCCGTCTGTGATCCACGATACATAAATGTGGGTGTTGTCAATATCTTTTTTAAACTTCGTGCCATCTTCTTTTCTTATCGTTGCCTCACCTTTGATTGTATGAGCATTCATAACGTACATGTCACCTTTATCTGCATTTGTAACTATCTTATCTGCATTGTCTTTATCCTGTGTATGTAACATGCCTTGTAACATTGTATCATACATAAAGTTAGGTACTTTAGTCCACTCTCTAAAATAACAAGGTATCTTATGAGCAATACCTTTGTGGTATATTTCATGTGTCATTGTGCTATCAACTGCGATCAATACATCTGGCAATGGGTTATCTCTATAGTAAGCATTACAAGCATATATCTTACCATACTTCTTTAATGTTGTCAAGTCAAAGTTCTTACGTGACTCACCATTACCTATAATAAATGCTCTTTTCTTCATAATCTTACCTTGTCTAGGCCATCTTTCATCAGCAGTAGGAAATCTATCTGCCTTGTTTCTTCTGGATTGTTCTAACCCAATTCTTAATATCTCTTCCTCTTTAGGCCATTCTTCATCAAAATATTTAGCCATAATAATAATTCAATATACCCATAGAATATATTGCAAGTGATATAGCATTCAATACGATTAACGACCTATCATGCCATAACAAACCTACAATTAACCAACCTATGAAACCTATGTTAGCAATAAACATGTTTATAGGAAACAATTCTACTGCTGTAAACATCATAGCAATAATTAATATAATACTACTTGCCCACTTGATG
>OCZA010000796.1_pt1 | contig 10472 bp, 9 predicted proteins | sample 1539021 | NCBI WGS metagenome assembly OCZA01 (sample SAMEA2619376, study PRJEB22493) | marine metagenome | biome: marine biome (ENVO:00000447); feature: surface water layer (ENVO:00002042); material: "saline water (ENVO:00002010), including plankton (ENVO:xxxxxxxx)" | depth 5 m | reverse complement strand
TGCTTCATTTACTACTTCTGGACCAGTTCCATCACCAGGAAGTAATGATATGTTATATTGTTTACTCATTTGTTTAACGCATTCAAAAATGACTCTACGGAACCTTGTACAACATCAGTTGAAACAGCTCTTCCTTGCTTCATTAAGTGCCCATCATTTATTATTGTTACAATTTCAGCAGTTGCATCAGCACCTTTTGTAATACTCTCAACTCTATAGTCAATTAAAGTTGCGTCTGATTTAAGAATAGTTTTAACTGCAGTAAATGCAGCATGAATCATTCCATCTCCAGTTGCTTCTTCAGTCACTTCCTCATCACCAACTTTAAGAGTTACACTAGCTGATGCGAATTCATCTTTACTGTTTACAGAAACTGAAATAAGCTTTGCAGCATCATTTTTTGTTTCAACTTGTCCTACTATTGCTCTTAGTTCATTTTCTACAATTTCACCTTTTCTATCAGCAATTTTTTTAAATGTATCAAAAGCATTATTAAAAGCATCATCATCTAAAATAATTTCTAATTTATCTAGGGCGTCTTTGAATCCCGCTCTACCAGAATGTTTTCCTAGTATAATTTTTGCCTCTTGACCTACTGAATCAGGGGACATGATTTCATAAGTAGTTGTATTTCTTAAATAACCATGTTGATGAATTCCTGATTCGTGGCTAAAGGCATTTTTGCCAACAACTGCCTTATTATATTGAACAGGATATCCAGTGAGTTTAGATACTAATCTAGATGTTTCAAATATCTCTTGAGTTTCAGCTTTAATTTCCACTCCAAATTGATCTTGTCTTGTTTTCACTGCCATAATAATTTCTTCAGTAGAAGTATTTCCTGCTCTTTCACCAATTCCATTTATAGCACCTTCAATTTGTCTCGCACCTGCAGTAATTGCTGTTAATGAATTAGCAACTGCTAAACCTAAATCATTATGGCAGTGTGTAGAAATGATTACATCTTCGTTACCACCTTTGACTTCATCATAAACTGCCGTTAATAAATCTAGGTAATCCTGAGGAGTTGCATATCCAACTGTATCTGGAACATTAATTGTTGTGGCACCTTCTTCTACAGCCACCTTCAATACCTCAATAAGAAAATCTTTGTCAGTCCTTGTAGCATCTTGTGCTGAGAATTCTATGTTTTCACAAAGCTTTTTTGCATACTTTACAGACTCTTTTGTATCATTTAATACTTCCTCTTTGGTTTTTCGCAACATGTGCTCCATATGAATTTGAGATGTAGAAGTAAAAACATGTATTCTTGAATCTTTAGCAACTTTTATTGCTTCCCATGCCTGTTCTATGTCATCTGGGTGACATCTAGCAAGAGAAGCAATAGTTGAATTTTTTATATTTTTTGCAATCAAATTTACACCTTCCCAGTCGCCAGGTGATGATGCTGCAAAACCAGCTTCAATTACATCAACCTTTAATTTTTCAAGCTGTTGTGCAATTAACAACTTCTCTGATGGGGTTAAGGCTATTCCGGGACTTTGTTCACCATCTCTAAGTGTTGTGTCAAATATGACTAGTTTATCGTCGCTCATTTATCTTTTGATATATCCTTAGCATTCAAAAAAGGCATCATTTCTCTTAGACCCTTGCCAACTTCTTCAAGTTGGTGTTTTGAAGCTTCCGCTCTTTTTTCGTTTAAAAAAGGAGACCCTTCTCTAGCTTGTGCCATCCACTCTTTAGCAAATGCACCAGATTGTATTTCTTCAAGAACTTTTTTCATTTCACCTTTTGTTTCAGAAGTTATAATTCTTGAACCCCTTGAAAAATCACCATATTCTGCTGTATCAGATATTGAATGCCTCATCCACTCAAAGCCACCTTCGTACATCAAATCAACAATTAGTTTTACTTCATGCAAGGTTTCAAAGTAAGCACTTTCTGGTTGGTATCCAGCTTCTACGAGTGTTTCAAAGCCGTTTCTTATTAATTCAGTCAAACCTCCACATAGAACAACTTGTTCACCAAATAAATCAGTTTCAGTTTCTTCTTTAAATGTGGTTCTTAAAATACCAGCTCTACCTCCACCAATTGCCGATGCATATGACATTGCAACATTTTCAGTATTTCCTGAAGCATCTTTATGAACGGCTACCAGACATGGCATTCCGCTACCTTCTGCATAGGTTCTTCTTAAAAGATGACCAGGACCCTTTGGTGCAACCATAGCAACAGACAGGTCTTCTCTTGGAACTATTTCATTAAAATGAATGTTGAAACCGTGTGCGAATAGTAGGGTAGCCCCTTCTTTCATATGCAATGAAATTTCAGAGTTGTAAACATCTGCCATAACTTGATCTGGTAAAAGAAGCATTACTATGTCAGCATCTTTAGTAGCATTTTCTAAGTTTGCGACTTTTAAACCCATTTCTTCAGCTCTATTGAAAGATTCAGATTCCTCTCTTAACCCAACAGTTATATCTACGCCAGACTCATGCAAGTTAAGTGAGTGAGCATGACCTTGACTACCAAAACCTATTACTGCTACTTTCTTTGACTTTATCAATTCTTGATCTATTGATGAGTCATAAATTATTTTGCTTTCCATATATCCTCCTTACAAATTAGATTGCAGTGCTATTCTTCCACCTCTAACCATTTCTATTATTCCAAACGGTTTCATTAAAGATTCAAACTTGTCTAACTCCTTAGATGAACCTGTTAATTCAAAAATTGCAAAATCCTGTCCGACATCTACAGAAGTAGCATTTGATAGAGAAGCTTTTTCAATTACAGAAGTTTGAGAATCTTTGTTTATAGAAACTTTCAATAATAAAACTTCAGTTTCAATTGTCATAGATGGATCAAGTTCAACTATTTTTATAACATTAACTAATTTGTTTAATTGTTTTTTTACTTGTTCAACAGCATCAAGTTCAGTAACTATTGTCATCTTGGACCTGCCTTCAATATTTGTTGGCCCAACAGAAAGAGAATTTATATTGAAACCTCGTCTTGAAATAGTTGATGACACCCTTGCTAGAACTCCAGGTTTATCCTCTACTAAAACTGATAAAATTCTCTCACTCATAATTTTTTAAGATCTTCTTTATTCATAATTATCTGATCGTTACTACCACCTGCAGGCACCATAGGAAATACCATATCATCTGGGTCAACAACACAATCTACCAAAACTGGTTTATCGTTTACTTCTAACATTTTGTTAAAAACTTTTTCAACATCAGATTTTTCCATCATTCTCATGCCAATAGCACCCATTGATTCTGCTAATTTAACATAGTCAGGTGTATCGTGGGTTAGTTCAGAAGCAGAAAACTTACTATTGTAAAATATTTTTTGCCACTGACGTACCATTCCATGGTTACCATTATTAAAAACAACAATCTTTATAGGAATATTTTCTGTAGAAGCTGTAATAAGTTCCTGACATGTCATTTGAAAGCATCCATCACCATCTAAAGCTAAAACTAATTTATTTGGGTAAGCTGTTTTAGCTCCAATTGCACCAGGTAGAGCATAGCCCATTGTTCCTAAACCACCTGAATTTAACCAAGTATTAGGTTCAGTAAAATTCCAGTGCTGGGAAATCCACATTTGATGTTGCCCAACTCCTGAAACTACAATTGCTTCCTCTTTTGTAAGTTTTTGTAGCTCTTCAAGTACATAAGGAACCTTGAGAGGCCCCTTGTCTTCTTGTTTGTAAGATAGTGGAAACTTAGATTTCATATCTTTAAGTTCTGATATCCAGCCCTCAGTATCTAGATTTGTGTCGCCAAGTGATTCCATGAGTCCTTTTATTACACTTTTTGCATCACCAACAATAGGTACTTCTGCATCTCTTACTTTTCCAATCTCTGCTGGATCTATATCTGCGTGAATAACTTTTGCATTTTGTGCAAAAAAAGATGGATTAGCAGTTACTCTGTCATCAAACCTAACACCTATTGCAATCAATAAGTCTGCATTTTGGATAGAGGTTGTTGCGGTATAATTTCCATGCATTCCTGGCATTTCAAGACATAATTCATTTCCATCAGGGAATGCACCTCTTCCCATAAGAGTAGTAACAACGGGGATTTTAAATTTTGTAGCTAAATCGAACAGTTCGGTATTTGCTTTAGAGTGAATGATTCCTCCACCAACGTATAAAATCGGTTTTTTAGATTTTTTAATTAAATTTGCAGCCTGTTGAACCATTTTGGGGTTTGGCTCAAGCGTTGGTTTGTATCCAGGTAGGTCTAATTCACCTGGCTCAACCCAAGAAGCTTGTTGATTAAGAATATCTTTTGGTATATCGATTAATACTGGGCCGGGCCTTCCGGTAGTGGCAATATATTTTGCCTCTTTTAAAATCTGAGGTATTTCAGAAGCATCTGTAATTAAATAATTATGTTTTGTTGCTGCCATTGAAAGGCCAACAGTGTATGCCTCTTGAAAAGCATCATTTCCAATAGCATCTGATGCTACTTGTCCAGTAATAGCTAATAAAGGAGTAGAGTCCATTAATGCATTTGCTAAAGGTGTTATTAAGTTTGTTGCACCAGGGCCAGAAGTAGCTATTACAACACCAAGTTCACCTGTTGCTTGAGCATATCCTTCAGCCATGTGCCCAGCACCTTGTTCATGCCTAGCGAGTATGTGTCGAATAGGACTATCGTATAAAGGATCATAAGCAGGGAGTATTGCACCACCTGGCACACCAAATACTGTAGAAACATTAATATGCTCTAAACCTCTTATTACTAATTCTGCTCCACTTAATTTGTCTTTTGTCATATATTTTTATCGTTCCTAAAAAAAAACCCCCCTATTTTGGGAGGCGCTCATCAAAGCAAAATGAGCGCTAAATAAGTAATAGCACCAATTCTGAAATGACTACATTTAAATTTTTCATTTAGAATAACTATAGTAAAGCCAAAAAAAAATGAAAGAAATAAATATTATAAATTTTTTAGAAGACAACGATATTAAATTGTCTTCTAATTTCAAATTAGGAGTAACTAGCCTTCCTTCTAACATAAATTTTGAAAAAAAAATTAGTGAAATAAAAGATAAACAACTTCATGCAAATATGAAGTTTACTTTTTCAAAACCAGAATATTCAGGTTTAGCCGACAAATTTAGTTGGGCTAAATCAGCATTACTCTTAACTTACAACTATAAAAATAAAACCCAGCCCTCAATGCTTGTTTCTCCTGGCTATGGTCAAATAGCTAGGTTTGCAGAAGAAGATTATTATCTTCCTTTAAAAAATAAAATTTTAGAAATTGAAAAAGTATTTGAAAATTTAAATGTAAAATTTCAGTCATTTATTGATAATCCAAGTCACTATGATCGTACTTTTTTTGTATCTTCAGGACTAGGCTGGCAGGGTAAAAGCACAATGATGCTTACGCCAGGTTCAGGACCATGGCAATTGCTATCAACTATTTATGTTGATATTAATTTTAAAGAAAATAAAAATTCGGAATTTTCTTGTGGAGAATGTAATTTGTGTCAAATTTCATGCCCAACAGGTGCATTAGATATTGATTATAAATTAGATTCTAATAAGTGTATTTCTTACTGGTTACAATCTCCTGAGATTATTCCATATGAAATAAGAGATGCAATTGGAAATAAGTTTTACGGTTGTGATGATTGCCTAACCTCATGCCCTCCGGGTCAAGAGAACAAAATTATTGTTACATTTAATGAAAACCAAAGAGTGAATCTTCAAGAAATTATTGAATCTGACGATGAGCGTTTACTTGAAAAATACTATTGGTTTTATATACCAAAAAGGAATGCTGAATTTTTAAAAAGAAATGCCATTATTGCATTGGGGAATAATCCTGATAACAGTACTTCAGAATTTTTTAGAAATGTTTATTCGAAATTCTCAACACACTTAAAAATTTATATACTTTGGGCTCTTGTTAAAAATAATAATTTTGAATTGTGTGAACAATTAATTAAATTATATGATTCAGGTAATCCAAACATATTGGAAGAATATGAAAAATTAAAAGAAATGATTTCGTTGGTCAAATAATCTATTCTTATTCTATGGCAAAAATATCTGATGATGTAACACAAGGTGTAAACAAATCTGCTGCGCGTGCAATGCTCCGTGCAGTTGGACTAAAGGATGATGATTTTAATAAATTTCAAGTTGGTATTGTCTCTGCTGGTAATGAAGTAACACCATGTAATCTTACAGGACCTGAATTATCTGAACATGCAAAGGTAGGAGTTAATGGTCCAGATTCTGCAGGATTAATTTTTTCAACTATTGCAGTTTCTGATGGTATTTCTATGGGTCATGAAGGGATGAGAGCTTCACTTGTCTCTAGAGAAGTTATTGCAGACTCAGTTGAATTAGTTATGCACGCTGAAAGATTTGATGGAATGGTTACAATAGCTGGTTGTGATAAGTCGTTACCGGGTATGTTGATGGCTGCAGGAAGAATTAATAGACCAGCCATATTTCTTTATGGCGGAAGTAGCTTGCCTGGTGTTTACAACGGTAAAGATATATCTATAGTCGATGTTTTTGAAGGTATTGGCGCATATGAAAAAGGAATTATATCAAAAGAAGATTTATATGAAATTGAGTGTGCAGCATGTCCTGGAGTAGGGTCCTGTGCAGGAATGTTTACCGCAAATACTATGGCATCTGTTGGTGAAGCTATAGGGATGAGCTTACCTGGCACTGCGTCAATACCAGCAGAGGATGATAGATTAAGGGTTGCTGCCAAAGAATCAGGTAAACAATTAAATTATCTATTAAAGAACGATATAAAACCTCGAGATATTATGACTAAAGATGCATTCACCAATGCAATAACAACTGTTCTTGCATTAGGAGGTAGTTCAAATGCCGTACTTCATCTTTTAGCTATCGCGCATGAGTCAAAAATGGATTTAGGTTTAGAATCTTTTGATCAGCTAAGTCGCAATGTACCACATCTTGCTGATATGAAACCATTTGGAAAATTTCATATGGTTGATTTAGATAAAATTGGTGGTGTACCTGTTGTTTCAAAAATACTTTTAGAAAATAATCTAATAAATCCCGATTGTTTGACTGTTACTGGAATGACTGTAGGAGAAAATTTAGAGAAAGTAGAAATACCGAAAAACCAAGATGTTATCAGTTTTCCAGACAATCCAATATCTAATGAGGGAGGCATAGCTGTTTTGAAAGGCAGTTTGTCACCAAAAGGTTCAGTAGTCAAAACTGCTGGAATTGATGTCAATAATTTTTCAGGACCAGCAAATGTATTTGACAGTGAACAAGATGCATTAGATGCACTTTTTAATGGCGATATAGAAAAGGGACAGGTAGTTGTAATAAGAAATGAGGGACCAAAGGGTGGACCAGGCATGAGAGAAATGCTTCAAATAACTGCAGCAATAAAAGGTGCTGGGCTTGGCAAAGATGTTTTGTTAATTACAGATGGAAGATTTTCAGGAGGTACAACTGGTTTATGTATAGGTCATGTAGCTCCCGAAAGTTTTGATAAAGGCCCTATATCTATATGTAAAGATGGAGACATTATCAGTCTTGATATTTCAAACAGAACCATAGATTTAAACATATCTGAACAAGAAATGAATAAACGGCTAGGTTTACTTACTCTTCCAGAGCCTCGATATAAATCTGGAGTGCTCTTCAAGTATTCTAAATTGGTCAGTGGTTCAGATACCGGAGCAGTTACAAATTAAATAACATGATTTTTATATCGGATGTCCACTATCAATTAGATCATCTTAACTCTTTGCCTAAAAACAAGGGTCCAATTGTAATATTAGGTGATTTAATTAACTGGATCGATTACAGAGACGGACAAGGGATTGCTATGGATGTGTTTGGAAAAGATAATGTTAAAAAATTAGTTAACTTGCGAAAAGAACATAGGTTTGATGAAAGAAAAAGTCTCTGGAAAGAACTTTATCAAAGTGATCCAGATGAAATATCTAAAAAAATGCAAAACGCTATTTTAAAACAATATGAAGATGTTTTTAGTGTACTTAAGAATTATGAAGTTTGGTTTATACCTGGCAATGTAGACGATGTAAATATTATGAATTCATATACAAGCAATTCAATTAAGAATGTAGATGGTCTAATCGTGGAACACAATAATAAAAAAATTGGATTTGCAGGCGGTGGTGTTCCAACACCAATTAATGCTAGAGGTGAAATTGATGAAGATACTTTTTCTGAAACATTGTCCACATTAAAAGAATCAGAAATTATTTGTACGCACGCACCACCATTAGTGGATGAATTAGTAACGGATGTTATAACAAATAAAATTGAACAAGGATGGCCATCTTTAAAAGAATTTATTGAAAAGTATCAACCCCAATTTTCTTTATTTGGTGACGTTCATCAGCCAAAAGCTTCAAATTGGGTAATAAAATCAACAAAGTGCATTAATGTAGGTTATTTTCGTGCAACTAATCAATATTTAGAATTATCATCAATTTATATATGAATTGCTTATCTTTTGACGTTGGAGGCACATCTGTAAAATACGGTTTGATAAATTCATCTCATAAAGTTTTAAAGAAAGATAAGTTTCCTACACCAGAAAATGAAGAAGAATTAATTTACTTGTTTTCTAAAATTATTGAAGATAATTTATCAGATATTTCAAAAATTTCAGTGGCGATGCCAGGTTACGTAAGTGTAGCAAACAACAAATATTTGTACGGCCCACATTTACAATATGATATTGATTTTTCAAAATTAACAAATTTTTCAGAATACGATTTTTATCTAGACAATGATGGCAATGTGGCAGCTTATTGTGAATATATTTTAAATTATAAAAACAAATATTCAAATTTAATAATGTTAACTTTTGGCACAGGAGTCGGTGGGGGAATAATATCTGAAGGTAAATTATTAAGAGGACAAGGAAATGCAGGTGAGATCGGGCATATGCTTACCTCTAATGATAGAGAAGTTGAAGGCGACAGTGGAAAAAGAGGTAGTTTTGAACTATCTGTTGCTGCATCTGTATGGACAAAGAAATGTGTGGAGTTAACCAAGGAAAATCATGATTCAGAACTTTCCAAAAAATTTGCTATCAAAAATGTTGGATCAGTACTGTTTGACAATGAACTGAGTTTAACAAATTCAGAAACTGCTGTTAGAGATGAAATAATTCAAAACATCTCAAATGGATTGTTAAGTTTATTTGAAATATTCGACAATGAAGCTTTTGTTCTTGGGGGAACAATGTCCTCTGAACCTTTTGATTTAATTAAGCTTATACAAAGTGATATAAAGAATAGATATAAATTTCCATCTCGAAATTTCCCTGAGATATTTATTGCTTCACAAGGAGAAGATTCCGGAATAATTGGTGCAGCAGCTTTAGCTTTTAATGAACAAAATTAATTCAGTTTTACTGCCAGGGTCATTTTTCACAAATGATTATGTTGAAAAAGCAAAAAAATTAACTTCATTAGAAATTGATACTATATATTTTTATGATCATACGGTAAATCCTGTTGATAAAAATCTAGAGGTTTATCAGTTAATAGATGGACTTTATAAGCTCAACGATATTGTAAAAAATGATATAAGTTTGGGTGTATGTGTGTTGAATATTAATTCAAGACCCCATCAGACTTTGTTTGAGGATTATATAAATAAATTATTAGACATAAAAAACTTTAAATTAGGAATTGGAACTGGTGATGATAAATTTGAAAAAAGGATGAATTTTTCAAACAATCTTGTACAAATAATAAATGAAGTAAAATCTTCAAAAAAGTTTGAATCAAACAATACGCAATTATTTATTGGAGGAAATTCAAAAGAAAAACTTAACTTCATGAAAAAGTATGATCTAGGAATAAATCAATGGATGGGTACTAAAAAAGCTTTTCAAGAAAAAGAGTCAATATACAGTAAAATAAAACATCCTTTAGGAAGATTGAGTATATGTTTGAATCCTGATAACCCAATTATTTTTAAAAGTGATTTGAATTATGAAAAAATATTTGTATTAAAAGATTCAAATAATGAGATTTTTTATAAAACACTAGATAATATTTTTAAATGAATAAGTTCAGCAACGAATTAATAAATAATTTTCCAGAATATTTATTTAATGAAATCAATCAAAAGAAAATTTCTGCTCGTCATTCCGGAAAAGATATAATTGATTTAGGTTACGGAAATCCAGACTTACCAACTCATGACAAAGTTGTTGAAAAGCTCATTGAAACAGCGAAGATTAAAAAAAATCATAAATATTCTGTTTCAAAAGGCATATATGGGCTTAGGGAAGCTATATCAAGAAAATATGAAAATAATTATCAAGTAAATCTTGATCCTAACTTTAATGTTGTAAATACTATTGGCAGTAAAGAAGGCTTGACGCACCTCTTGATGTCTGTATTAAACCCTGGGGACAAAGTTGTTGTCCAAGACCCAAGCTATCCAATACATCATTTCGCTCCATTAATTGCTAGAGCTGAGA
>OCZA010000795.1_pt1 | contig 10499 bp, 6 predicted proteins | sample 1539021 | NCBI WGS metagenome assembly OCZA01 (sample SAMEA2619376, study PRJEB22493) | marine metagenome | biome: marine biome (ENVO:00000447); feature: surface water layer (ENVO:00002042); material: "saline water (ENVO:00002010), including plankton (ENVO:xxxxxxxx)" | depth 5 m | reverse complement strand
CCGCACGAAAACTTCGTCTTCCCTGAAGAGGTTCTGCCCCGTGGTAACGCTCTCTAATCCCGGTCTTGGCGCCACTGGCGGCAAAGACCTTCCATCCACCGGGTATGCCTGGTGGTCCGGCAACGCCCGCCTGATCAACCTGTCCGGCCGTCTGCTTGGTGCCCACGTGGCCCACGCTGGTCTGATGGTGTTCTGGGCCGGCGCAATGATGCTGTTCGAGGTGAGCCACTTCACCTACGACAAGCCCATGTACGAGCAGGGCTTCATCTGCATGCCCCACGTCGCCACCCTTGGCTACGGCGTGGGCCCCGGCGGTGAGGTCACTGATCTCTTCCCCTTCTTCGTGGTCGGTGTTCTGCACCTGATCAGCTCCGCCGTGCTCGGCCTCGGCGGCCTCTATCACGCCCTGCGTGGTCCGGAGATCCTGGAGAACTATTCCTCCTTCTTCTCCCAAGACTGGCGTGACAAGAACCAGATGACCAACATCATTGGTTATCACCTCATCCTTCTGGGCGTCGGCTGCCTGCTGCTGGTCTTCAAGGCCATGTTCTTCGGCGGCGTCTACGACACCTGGGCCCCCGGCGGCGGTGACGTCCGCATGATCACCAACCCGACCCTCGATCCGGGTGTGATCTTCGGCTACCTGTTCCGCGCCCCCTTCGGCGGCGAGGGCTGGATCATCGGTGTGAACTCCATGGAGGACATCATCGGTGGCCACATCTGGCTGGGTCTGACCCTGATCTTCGGTGGCATCTGGCACGCCATCACCAAGCCCTTCGGCTGGGTGCGTCGCGCCTTCATCTGGAACGGTGAGGCCTACCTGAGCTACAGCCTTGGCGCTCTGAGCTTCATGAGCTTCATCGCTTCGGCCTACATCTGGTTCAACAACACCGCCTATCCCTCCGAGTTCTGGGGCCCCACCAACGCTGAGGCATCCCAGGCTCAGAGCTTCACCTTCCTGGTGCGTGACCAGCGTCTCGGCGCCAACATCGGTTCCGCCATGGGCCCCACCGGCCTTGGTAAGTACCTGATGCGCTCACCCACTGGTGAAATCATCTTCGGGGGTGAAACCATGCGCTTCTGGGACTTCCGTGGTCCCTGGCTGGAGCCCCTGCGTGGCCCCAACGGTCTCAGCCTCGACAAGCTGCAGAACGACATTCAGCCCTGGCAAGTGCGCCGTGCGGCTGAGTACATGACCCACGCTCCCAACGCCTCGATCAACTCCGTGGGCGGCATCATCACCGAGCCCAACTCGGTGAACTACGTGAACCTCCGCCAGTGGCTGGGTGCAACGCAGTTCGTGCTTGCCTTCTTCTTCCTGGTTGGTCACCTCTGGCACGCCGGCCGCGCCCGCGCTGCTGCTGCTGGCTTCGAGAAAGGCATCGACCGCAAGGCTGAGCCTGTGCTCGGCATGCCCGATCTCGACTGATCCACCGGTTCAACCCAAACGATCGTCATCAACCCTCGCCACACAGCGGGGGTTTTTTATTGGGATGGGAGAGGCGATTTCTTAGCCTGTCCGAATCGATGGATCGTCCGTGAACACAGGCCTGAACACCCGGGTGATCCACCACGGCGACAGTTTTGCGGGAGACACAGGCACCGTGATGCCGCCGATCTTCCCCACCAGCACCTTTGCCCATGGCAACGCCGGCGGATTTGATTACACCCGGTCCGGCAACCCCAACTTCCGCATCCTTGATGGGGTACTCGCCTCGGTTGAAGGCTGTGCCCACGCCACCGTATTCGCCTCCGGCGTCAGCGCCATTACCGCCGTGGTATCCCAACTGAAACAGGGCGATCTGGTGCTCTGCGAAGAGAACCTCTACGGCTGCACCGTGCGGCTGTTCGAGCAGGTGTTCGCCAAGTTCGGATTGGAAACCGCTTGGGTGGACTTCACTCAGCCGGCCGCACTGGAGCAGATCCAAGCCCAGAAGCCGGCGATGGTGTGGCTGGAGAGCCCCACCAACCCTCTGCTTAAAGTGATCGACCTGGAGGCGGTGTGTGCCATCACCCAACCCCTAGGCATCCCCGTGGTGGTGGACAACACCTTCGCCACCGCCCTGGTGCAGCGCCCCCTGGATCTGGGCGCCACCCTCTCGCTCACCAGCACAACCAAGTACATCAACGGCCACTCCGATGCCCTCGGTGGAGCCGTGTGCACCAACGATCCCGAGTGGCACCAGAAAATGGTGTTCTCCCAGAAGGCCCTGGGCCTGCAGCCCTCCCCCTTTGATTGCTGGCTGATCACGCGGGGCATCAAGACCCTGCCGCTGCGGCTCAAGCAGCAGATGGCCAATGCCGCGGCCCTGGCCGATCAGCTGGCGGGGCACGCCAAGGTGAACTGGGTGCGTTACCCCCACCGCAGTGATCACCCGCAGCATCAGGTGGCAGCCCGTCAGATGCGCGCGGGTGGCGCCATCGTGACGGTGAGCTTCAACGCCAGCCAGGAGCAGACCTATGCCCTCTGCAAACAGCTGCGCTGGTTCACCATGGCCGAAAGCCTGGGCGGCATCGAAAGCCTGATCTGCCACCCCGCCACCATGACCCACGCGGCGGTATCCGCCGAGGTGAAGGCCAAGCTGGGCATTGACGATGGCCTGGTGCGCTTCTCGGTGGGCTGCGAAGACCTCGCCGATCTGCAGGCCGATCTGGACCAGGCCCTGGAGCTGCTGGCGTGAGTCCTCGCAATCTGCTCAGCGATCCGGCCTGGCAGGGCTCTGATCTCGGCCATCCCCTTCCGGACTCCCCCCATGCGGTGTCTGTGGCGCTGCCGCGCTGGTGCGATGTGATCGCCTACGAGGAAAAGGATCCGGCCTGCCGCGATGCCCTGCAGACGATCTATCCCCGCTTCGGCCTGCATCCGCTGATCCGACAACTGGTTCAGCCTTCGGAGCTTGAAGGCACCACGGTCTGGCCCTACCCCACCGAAGCGGCAGCCCAGGCAGCCCTGGCCCACTGCCAACGCAAGGCACCGGAGAGCCGCTCGGAGCTGATCGCCATTGCCGGGGTGACCTGCCTGCGCAGTGATGCAGCGGCGAGCCCCCATGCCAAAGCGTTCTGGCAGCACACCGGCCTGGGCCTCTCCTCCCGCCAGGCCGCCATCGCCTTAGGGAAGGAGACGGCCCCCAGCAGCTCATCCGGCGACGCCGCCCGCGATGTGATTCGAAAGCGCCTGGCTGGCATCCATGGCGTCGACGCCCAGCAGATCAGCCTGCATCCAGCGGGAATGGCCGGGCTGCATGCGGCACTCAGCGCCATCCAGACGCTGCGGCCCGGGAAGCCCACGCTGCAACTGGGCTTTCCCTATGTGGATGTGCTGAAGCAGCCGCAGGTGGTGTTTCACGGTGGCGAGCTGTTGCAACCGCAGAGCCTTGCCGAGGTGGAAGTGGCCCTGGATCAGCTCCAACCGGCGGCCGTGATTGTGGAGCTGCCCAGCAATCCGCTGCTGCGCTGCATGGATCTGCCTGGCGTCTCGGCCCTGGCCCGCAGCCGCGGCATTCCAGTGATTGCCGATGACACGATCGGCACCGGCATGAACCTCAATGCCCTGCCCTACGCCGATCTGGTCTTCACCTCACTCACCAAAAGCTTCGCTGGCCGAGGTGATGTGATGGCGGGCAGTGTGCTGGTGAGTCCACAGTCGCCCTGGGCGGCCTCCCTGCTGGCGGCGGTTCCAGCCATCGCCCACCTCAGTGATGCCGATGCCATCGCCCTGGAGATCGCCAGCCGGGATGTGCTCCAGCGGGTGCCGCAACTCGATGCAAACGCCCTGCTTCTGGCGGAACGGCTCGAAGAGCATCCGGCCGTGCAGCGGGTGCTGCATCCGAAGAGCTGCCCCAACTTCCGCGCCTTGATGCGCAGCGGAGCTGGCCACGGCTGCCTGCTCTCCTTTGAACTGAAGGGAGGCCAAGAGCATTCCAAGCGGGTTTACGACGCGCTTCGGATCAGCAAAGGCCCCAGCCTTGGCACCGATTTCAGCCTGGTGTGCCCTTACACCCAGCTGGCCCACTACGACGAACTGAGCTGGGCGGAGCAATGCGGTGTGCCGGCTGATCTGCTCCGTGTGTCCGTCGGCCGGGAAGACCCCGAGACGCTGTGGATGCGGTTTGAGCAAGCGTTTGCTGACCAAGAGTCCGGTGAGACTCTGAAAAAGCCCTTAACAACTGGGTGAGTAGAGGCTTTCGATCATTAGTTTGATTTCTTCGGGCCCCTCTACAGCTGCTCCATGTCCCGCATTTACGACGACAACAGCCAGGCCATCGGCAACACCCCGCTGGTCAAGCTGAACAACGTCACCAAAAACTGCAAGGCCACTGTGCTGGCCAAGGTTGAGGGGCGCAACCCCGCCTACAGCGTCAAGTGCCGGATCGGCGCCAACATGATCTGGGACGCCGAAAAGAGCGGAAAGCTCACCAAGGGCAAGGTGATTGTTGAGCCCACCTCCGGCAACACCGGCATCGCTTTGGCCTTCACCGCCGCAGCCCGGGGTTACAAGCTGATCCTGACGATGCCCGAGTCGATGTCGATCGAGCGACGTCGGGTCATGGCCGTGCTCGGAGCTGAGCTGATCCTCACCGAGGCCGCCAAAGGCATGCCCGGTGCGATCGCCAAGGCCAAAGAAATCTCTGAGAGCGATCCGGCCAAGTACTTCATGCCTGGCCAGTTCGACAATCCCGCCAACCCCGAAATCCACTTCAAGACCACCGGTCCTGAAATCTGGAACGACTGCGATGGCGCCATTGACGTGCTCGTGGCCGGCGTCGGCACCGGTGGCACCATCACCGGCGTCTCCCGTTACATCAAAAATGAAGCGGGCAAGGCGATCGAATCCGTGGCCGTTGAACCCACCAATAGCCCGGTGATCACCCAGACCATGAACGGTGAGGCCGTCAAGCCCGGTCCCCACAAGATTCAGGGCATCGGTGCCGGCTTCATCCCCAAAAACCTCGACCTCTCCGTGGTCGACAAGGTGGAGCAGGTGACCAACGAGGAGTCCGTTGCCATGGCCCTGCGCCTGGCACAGGAGGAAGGCCTGTTGGTGGGCATCTCCTGCGGTGCTGCCGCCGCCGCCGCCATTCGTCTGGCGGAGAAAGATGAGTACGCCGGCAAAACCATTGTGGTGGTGCTGCCCGATCTGGCCGAGCGTTACCTCTCCTCGGTGATGTTCGCTGAGGTGCCGACCGGCATCATCGAGCAACCGGTGGCTGTCTGAGGGGGAAAGAGCAGAGCTAAAAAGCCATTCCAATCGCAGCAGGTCTGAACCCATAAGGGTTCAGACCTTTTTTCAGGCACAAACACGCAAGAGGCAAAACTCAAAACGCGTGTTAAAAAGTTTCTGATTAGGCACTGACATGGAACAGCAAGCTGTAGTCAGCCTGGGGAGTCTGGAGGAATCACTAGGACTATCACGAGTTGATCTTCTTCTGGTGATCCGGGAGTTGGGGATTCAGCCCGTTCGAAAAGGAATGAGGACCTGGATCAAACAGGAGGAAACTGGCCTCATCTATCAACACCTGGGCAGAAGCGATCCCAAAGAGCCCTTGGTTGCCGAAGTGGTCACCGTCGAACCATCCACTCCCAACAATGAGTTGATGGTGACGAACAATCAGGGTGGTGGAAGTGTAGACGAGGAGTTCAAAAAGTATTCGAGGCTACGGTTACTAAGAGAGAGAATTCAAGTCCTTGACCTACTTCGATCGACGGCAATCGAGCTGACAAGTCATGAAATTTGCTCGCTGCTGGAGCTCAAACGACTCCCATCACTGGAACAACTAGACGATGGAGCCGTCGGCTTCAGGCGTATGGGACTTGAATTTGAAAAAGTTTCACGGCCAGGGCAGCGCCTAAGCTGGAAAGCGCGGCAAACACTCAGATCTCAAAATATTCAGGGTTCCTGACCAACATGCTGCCATCAAGCAAATCCGCTTAGTTTGAAGATATATGTAAAATACATATGGCTGGGTTTACGACTGCTTTTGCGACCGTAGCCCTGGCAGGCATCGGAGATAAATCATTTTTAACCGCTCTTGCCTTAGCGGCACGCCACAAGGCTCGTTGGGTTTTTATTGGAAGCGTGTCTGCACTCACAGTCGGAGCGGGCCTTTGGATCGGGATGGGTGCATGGCTAAATACATTAGTTTCAACAGAAACAGTCAAGTTTGTATCCGGTATTACATTTTTAGCGTTTGGAGCATTAGCTCTGAGTCAGGTCTATCAATGCCATTCAAATCCTGAGATTGACGCAAAATTAACATCGGATAAATTAATGTGTGATGTGAGAGACCAAGGGGCCGAAATTGTCATTCGCAACTCATTTACAACAACCTTCTTGGCCGAATTCGGGGATCGCACTCAGCTAGCCCTATTAGCGCTAGCGGCAGGTCCGAACATTTCTGCCTCAAGCATTTTTACTGGAGCAGTTGCAGCCAATTTCTTGCTCGTTATTGCAGCTGTTTCGTCAGGAAAACTCTTGAGGAACCATCTAAGCTACAAAAAATTATCTTTTTGCAGCGGTATTCTTTTTCTAGCGCTCGGCGTCAGAATTCTTGCAACGTAAATAGAAGGGTTTTAATTACCCTAAATAGACTTGAATCGAGAGCAATTTGGAGACAATGACCTCAGCGTATTCAACTCGGCGATGACACTAGGTGCATTAAACAAAATAATTAATTGCAGAGGGTTCAAAGTGGATACAAAAGAGGCGAGAGTCAGAATGATCGAAGAACCAACGATTAGATTTGTATTCACCTGCTGTGATCGCTCATAATTACGGCCTAGAGCGATCAAACGCGGCAACCAATTAAGATCGGCTGCAAGAATAACATCACAAACTGTTTTTGAAATAAAACCATCGGGATCCTCTTCAAAGCCGATGGCTACTTCTGCAGCAGCCATGGCTAAAATGTCATCAATGACATTCCCAAGGTAAGCCACCTTTTCGCCTGCCTGACGACGCTTGGAGACGGACAAAAGGCGATCCTGTGGTTCTCGCAGGCGAGCAGCGTGAGTTCCAACAACTTGAACGGACACACCGAGAAAAGCCAAATCATCTACCATTTGATCGTATTCAGGATCTGGAATCCAACGAATCAGAAGCGAGCCCAATGTCCCAGTTTGACCTTCGAATCGAATTATCACGTCATCCCTATCGTTCGCAAATTGAATCCGAACAGATTTACCATTGCTGAAATCAACGTTGTATGCACAGCCTTCAGTTTGATCAGATGTGATCTCCAAATGGTCAATAGGCCAAGCCTCCACCGACTGAGCTTCCAGAATTCCCCAAAAAACAGTTGTTGGGTCTGCCCTCAAATAGTCAGCAACGGAACTCAGCATACGAAGCATGTCGCCTGGCTGTGCTGACGTAACAGAGGGAACAACTTCTGAATAGTTGTAATTTCCGAAATATTGAAGAGCATCAATACTTATCAAGAGAGTACTCAAATCGGAAAGGGTCTTCAGTGCTCGAATATCGGAAATGTGTACACGATTGAGGCGCATATCAAGTAGAGCGGTTTCAGCCGATGACATTCGGGAACGCTCGGAATCTTTTGCAGGGCTAAAAGCAAGAAGACCAATCGCGCGTTCCGTGAAGCCACTGAACAATGACCAAGCCGCTAATCCCAACTGAATAGGAGGAACAAATAATCGATATATAGACGACACAGATTGCTGATATTCGGTGAAAGATTCCTCCTCAAACAAGGTGTTTTGGATTTTAAATACTGGAATATTAACGAAAGCAATCGTTACTTCTGCGATGGCACTTCCGTACAGGACAGTAGCCCCGAAAGGAAGATGATCCCCAGGGCAAGCACGCAATGGCAGCTTTGATCCGTCAGCAAGATTATTCAAAACAACTAATTCACCTTCAACGAGCTTCGATGTTAAATAAACGTGGCATTTGTTGTTGATTTCGTAGCGTTGACCAACCTGAACATCACAAATGGGAACAAGCCGGGTCTCGTTTTGTTCTTGGGTCTGGCATGGCAGAAAAACCGAGTGTTTGAAACGCTCCAGGAAATCAAAGAACTCGAGACTGGAACCATCGGTGTTCTGAGACAATGACTGAAGAGCAGATGTCGTGCTGCCAAGGAGACCATCAACAAGAAGCTCCTGTGCCAGGCCCGATGAGATCAGGGTCGCCGACAAAGCCACTTCCACAGACGAGGATGGCAAAAGTTCGGAAGCAACAGCATTACCGCTGGACAACCAGCGATCACGCATCTGCGACCAGAACTCGCGCAACAAAGGAAAACAGAACATTGTGGCCGCAAGCCCCAATGCCAAAGGAGGAAAGGTCACCAGTGAGTTAATCAGCAAAATCGAGCCACAGGTGGCACCTGTTTTCAAGGCCGATCGGAACGAAGAACTCCTAACAATATCTGTGGTTGACGATTCGGCTGAGAGCAGACTCTCAAAGCTCGAATCTGCAAAAGGATCGACAAAACATCGCCTGAGCAAGAGCTCGATCTGGTTTTGCTCGTTGGCAGGAAAACGAAGGACAAGCGTCCCAGAGAGGCCATTGATGCGGTGGCTCAGTAACCAGTGAGTACGATGAAGCACACCAGCGCAATGGCGACGTAACCCGGGTGAGTCGGAAAGACCGGGGTGAAAAATCCTGAGACGCCCACAAAAATCACTGCGAATCTGCCAAGGGTGATCAACAAGTGTCGAAGTCGTCATGGGATCGCTTCAAGCAACGAAGGGGCGACGCAAGTCCAGTGCAGTTTCAAATAAAAGAGTGGCGAGCAGCATGATCCACAGACCTGGAAACAGGGGGAGATAGAGGCCAACAAGCCCAAAAACAAATGCCACAGAAGCCAATAGAAGACATCCCACGGACAATGAAGCCGAGAATGCGTTCACAACGGGATAGAGAAAAGACCGAAGCTCCAACCAAACGCGGTTCTGAGACGGTTTGACCACCTCTACCATGCTTAGTGGAATCGTAGACAACTGGCAACCTTGATGATTTAGTTGATCGACGACCGCAGAGTAGACAAACTGAAATGAATAGTCTTGATTAATAGACAAAGACGATCTGGAACTGATCACAATCAGGCAAGTGGATTGGTTGAGCCGAAGACACCACTGGTATGAAGGGAAGACATCCTCTAAATTCCGTTGCAACAAAGCCCAGTTCAGTGGAACAGAGGAGTCAACAAAAAATCGCCAGCGTGTTGGGGTTTGGTGCTTCAGGACCAACCTTGAGGTCATGATCAGGCTGCAATCACCGAGAAAGATTTTCGCTTTGAGCAGTATTGCCAAGCATGGCCATCTGGATCGTGCTCAGCAATCCAATCACTGAAATCAGAACGTCGTCTGCGGGCCGAAATCTTCTGGTAACTCACACCAACGCGTTTTGCCAGCCCAGAGAGGTCAAGGTCAAGGATTGGCTGAGAATCGGGATCCGACTCAGAAGCCACGACATCGACGAGATCTCTACGAGTGGATGGTTTTGCAGACGGCAGTGCCTTCGCCTTGAAGCCCAGGGCTCTGATGGCATTGCCGGCGGCCACCAAACAAGAACCGTTGTTTAGGAAAACTGCTGCGATTGGGCTGACAGGGAGGAAGGTTCCAATGAGCAGTGCAGACAGGTTCGGGACGCCAACAATCCCGATGTTTTGTTTTACGAGAGCAAAGGTGTGACGGGCAAGATCCTGAGCCACAATCAGATCGGACACACGATCGTTGGTGAGAACTACGTCGGCGGTTTCCCGGGCCAAGTCACTTCCAGAGGCAAAGGACACTGACACATCTGCATAGGCCAGTGCAGCGGAATCGTTTATGCCATCTCCAACGAAAACAACCTTCTTCCCTTGAGAGGTGAATTGCTGAACCAATTCAGCCTTCTGATCAGGGAGTGCATCAGAATGAACCTCTTCAGGCTTCAGCCCGATTTCTTCTGCCACAGCATGTGCCACTGTGCCGATGTCGCCGGTAAGCATGTGGGCTTCGATGCCACGGCGATGAAGCTCCGCGATCAAATCTGGAGTATCAGGCCTTACACGGTCGAGAGCGTAGTGGATAGCTACCAATACCCCATCAACAGCCAAGTAGATCGGTGTCGCTACAGCAAGATCGGGGCGCTCCTCAATTGAAGGGATTTCAACTCCTTCCTCAAGAAGAAGTTTGGAATTTCCAAGCAATGCTTGTTGTCCATTGACACTGGCAACTACACCACGACCAACCCTGTAGTCCCAAGCGTCACAGGGAATGACATCGATCTCTTCACGCTCTGCAGAATCACGAATCGCCTTGGCAATTGGATGATTAAGTCCTTGCTCCAAAGACGTCGATAGTTGCAAGAGTTCTTTTCGACGAGCATCGGAGACGGTCTGGATGGGACGACCCTCAGTGTCAAAAATGGCAAAGTGAACCACAGAAGGATGACCTTCCGTGAGTGTTCCAGTCTTGTCGAAGATCACCACATCGACGTCAACCAATTGCTCGAGGGCGCGGCCGCTCCGAATTAAAAGACCCTGGCTACCTGC
>OCZA010000793.1_pt1 | contig 10510 bp, 7 predicted proteins | sample 1539021 | NCBI WGS metagenome assembly OCZA01 (sample SAMEA2619376, study PRJEB22493) | marine metagenome | biome: marine biome (ENVO:00000447); feature: surface water layer (ENVO:00002042); material: "saline water (ENVO:00002010), including plankton (ENVO:xxxxxxxx)" | depth 5 m | reverse complement strand
GGTGGGGAGACACAGTTTACGCAAAAGCCAGATTGTATGGACGCACAAGGAAACAGAATTCCGATGCAAAGCATTGACGATGAAACAGAATGCATAACCAAAGGCGGTGTACAAGCGGACTACGATTACAACTTTACTTGGGAGAGTCAATATTCATCAGGAACGTACGGTATGCGTGTTGATTTTACAAATTCAGGTTACTACTTCACCGGAAATTCATCTGCATTGGCAACAACTGGAGCGTACATCAACGTCACGGTTGTCGGAACGACTTCCTTTGAATTAACGTCCATTGCTCGGCTTTACCGAAATACGAACACTTCGATTCAAGCGCGGCTCGTCGATAATTCGTTGCAACCGGTCCGAGAAGCTCCAGTCAATTACACGTGGTCATTTGACGGACGAACCGAAACAAGTTATACCGATACAAACGGGTTCTTCGAAATGCCGTTCAACATCACTGCAGACGACGACTTGGGGTTGTTCTCTCTTACTTTTGATTATGAAGGAACTCCTCTTCTTAAACCAAGCAATGCGGTTCAAGACGTATGGGTCGTTTCCCGAACCTACCTATCAGTGATTTCAACCGATGGAAACCGACGTCAATCAGGTGATCTTTGGGACTTCACAGCTCAGGTGAAAGACGATAACAAGACGCTCGAATACGACACAGGCGGGCGAGATCTCGATGGAGAAACCTCGCCAAACGGAGGTTTAGTTGATGTAATCTTCGAAGGCACGGACTTCGATAATGTGCAACACCGACAAGTCATCGCAACACTCGCTCCTTCTGCAGGAGTCATATCCCTGCCCGAAACACAACCAGACAATTCTCATCTCTGCTACTACGATGGCAACGACGATGGATTTGCAGACCGTGACATCAATCAAAACGGAGATCTAGAGCGACTCGAAGCAGTCGGTTGTTTGAAGGCGGACATAAGTCCACTTTCACCAACCAAACTACGAGCTGACCCTGATTCATTCTTGCCCGATGGATTTGGACCTGTGAACGTTGTGTTGCGGTTTGAGGAATCCCTGCCAAACGAAGGCTGCGCACCAATTGATGCGAGCTATCTCGGTCTACAAGGCCAGTGGGACCCCTGCGCCAACGTGCCAGGAAACAATCACTATCGAACTGTGATGACATACAACGCAAACGGTTTCTCTTTGATTGGACGCACCTCACTGTCCGTCGACGACCAAGTCGTTTACACAAGCGAAGTCGATCCAGTCACTGGACTTGTTGTACCGAAGCCAATGGTTGTCACAGGCCAACTCACCGACGAGCTTGGTGAGGTTCTCCCAGCACGAACAATTCGTGTAAGTTACGAGATGGTAAACGGTCAAAGTGGCCCAGTAAACTGCAACGCTGCAGTCACGGACGAAAACGGAAATTACTCCATTACGTGTCCGCTATCTGACGTTTTGGCTGGAAAGACCAAAGTAACCGTTTCGTATTCTTCTTACGACAACAACGATGCATTCCGTTATGACAATAAGACGGTGCAGACTGAATTTGATGTATTCTCAAATTCGTCTCTGTTCATCTCTGAAGTTGGGCCGTTCAAGTCCAGCGTCGATAGCTACAACATCGAAGGAATTCCTTATCCAGTACTCTACTTGAAAGAATCCTTCCACATTGACGCCCTTTTGACGCAAAGCAATGGTCAAGCCGCTGGAGGTAAGTGCCTCAATATTTATCTTGACCCAGAAGCCAACACACGCCCAATTGCCACAATCCGAACCAACGATCTCGATGGAACTGCTGAGTGGTTTAGTGGCGATCCTCTGCAAAACCCTTCACTTCGTGGTGTCGAACTTACAGGTGGTAAGAAGGAAGGCTTCCGAACACTCAAGGTCGCATTTGAACCAGATCTCAATGTGCCTGGTGGTTGCGATAAGGATGTCGAGAATGTTCTGAATGGTTCAGAAGTTGAAATGGAAGTACTTGTTCGTTCACGTGTCGACCTCCAGGTCGAAACAAACTGGTACTACGGAGGCGATTCAGGTGTTCCTGAAGGAACCGTCATCATAGGTGAAGTTGCTCTCTTGCGTGACCGTCTGGACATCGCGATTGAAAACGAGGAGATACAGTTTATCCGACAGTACAGAAACGAAACCGGTGCATGGGTGACCATGACAGCGGCCACGAACATAACAGACACGAACGAACAAGGAATTGCACGATTTGAATGGCCATTTGATGGCCGCACCTGTGATGGTATTGTGTGTACTGGTGAATGGCAGGTAATTGCTGTCTATGCTGGAAGCCAGAACTTCCAGGCATCACAGAACAACATTTCGTTTGCAGTGGATTACAGAGCTGCCACCGAAGTTGAGGCTAAAGGTTTCTTCAGCCCTGAAAATGCAATGGCATTCAGTATTGTTTTGATGGCGTTATTGGTCGCAGGTGCACTGTATTATCGCCGTGTTATGAGCCGAAGACAAGTTCAGTCGCTGCGAGGAATCCTCACTGACACAATGATGCAACTCGAAGCGAGCAATGAATACATCAAGATTATCTTTGACTGTTACAAGAACCTCGTCCGTCACTTCAGAAAGTACGGGTTCATGAAGAAGGTCTACGAAACGACCCGTGAATTTGAAGCAGCAGTCCGTGCAGCGTTTAACATGGTTCCACCGCAACAACTTGATGCGTTCTTGACCATCTTTGAAGAAGCTCGGTACTCCGACCACAACATCGGCGTTATGCAACGTGATCAAGCAATATCAACACTCGGTGCAATTACAACGTCAATCACAAACGCATTGGGTGAAGAAGGCCAAATCAAGCGCTTCGAAGCGACTGGTTTGTACGACAAGCAAACCAAAGCCGGCGAATTTGTTGCTGCTGACGGGTCACTTCGACAGGCGGGAATTGTTGAGGGCGAAGGTACCGATTTCAAGCTTTGATTCTTGAAAGAATGCAATGAACGTTGGCACGAGCCAACCTTCAAGGGCAGGATGCGCTCTCGCATGGTCATGGAAGACTGGAAGTTACTCATCGACCAAGCTATGCAAGCGGAAACAAACAATACGATTGAAGCGCACAAGATTTACGGCAATGCCGTACGTTCAGCTCTCGCACAAACACAGATGTTGCTCGGCGATCTTGAAGCTGCCCAAGTGATCGAAGCGCTCTATGGCGCTCTGGTCGCCTATTCGCAGCAGGTCATGTTGAGGATGAAGGCTGAAGATCCTGAAGTTGGAGGCGTAGACCACGCATTCCGCGCAGGACAAGCCTATGGGGTCTCTTGCGTGCTCAACCATCTCATCGATCAATTGACCGATGTTGCAGGAATCACAGCCCTTGGTGCACTTGACGACTTTTCGGACACGTTGCACGACGAAATCATCATCCAAGGCCGAGCTGCCGGACTGACCGTGGAATTGCTCGATGCAAAGGGCGAGATTCTGTTCGAATAGACGCTGCATCCGCGTCGGTGCCTTCATAACGGGTTGGCTGGTCGCCAGACTGCCTCAAAGCATCGAGGGAGTCATATGAGCAAGCCAACACGAAAGACAAATGCTGATTTGGTCGGTCTAATCGACCAACTGAAAGCCCAGTCTCGTGACACCGGAGCTGCACTATGGCGAGATGTTGCCAAGCGCCTCTCAAAGAGCCGCAAGAACTGGGCCCAACCGAACCTAAGCCGCGTAACACGTTACGCTCCAGAGGGTGCGACAATACTCGTACCAGGAAAACTGCTTGGATCGGGTGAAGTCACAGGGAACCGCACCATCGCCGCCTACAGTGTTAGTTCCAGTGCACGAGCCAAGATTGAAGCCGCAGGAGGACGTATACTCACCTACGGCGAATTAATGAACGAAAATCCAAACGGGAACGGGGTGATTATTCTTGGATGAAGCAACTACTTACGTTTTTGACGCAGATGGGCTCGTTCTTGGACGACTCGCATCCACAGTTGCAGACATGCTTCTCAAGTCTACTCGTGCAGATCGTGACGACAAAGTTGTCATCATCAACGCCGAACGAGCCATTGTCTCAGGAAGTTCACGTTCTGTTCTAAAGAATTATCACGATAAGTACGCTCTGAATCACGCAAGAAAGGGGCCTTACTTCCCACGGATGCCTGACATGATTCTCAAGCGAACCGTACGAGGTATGCTTCCTTACCAACGAAAGAGCAGTGGTCGCCGTGCCCTTCGCAATCTCCGTGTTGAAATCGGCTGCCCGTCTCACCTTGCTTCCGATCTTCCTGAAGGTCACGTTGAAGGTGATGCTAGCAACATTCGCAAATCATTGCCTGAGAGCTTCGTCCGATTGGGCGACATCAGTGCAAGCCTAGGTGCACCTGCGCACCGATGGTCAGGAGGTGAACAGTGATGGCACGAAAGAAGAAATCTGTTGAAAGTTCAGGAAAGCGAAAGACAGCAATCGCAAGAGCGTCTGTCAAGGTTGGAAAGGGACGAGTTCGCGTCAACAGCGAACCAATCGAAATCCTCCAACCTGCTCTTGCACGACGCAAAGCTATGGAACCACTTGTTATTGCAGATGCAATGAACCGTTTGTCCAAGGTCGATATCAACCTAACAACAACTGGTGGTGGAATCATGGGTCAAACCGATGCAATTCGAACCGCAATCGCTCGAGGGCTCGTTCACTACAACGGTGGTGCAGAAGGAATCGACGAAGAACTCCGGGACGAGTACCTTCGATTTGACCGTAGTCTCCTTGTCAACGACCCACGTCGCAAAGAACCGAAGCATCAACTTGGTCGTGGTGCTCGCCGAAAGAAACAAAAGTCCTATCGATGAGGTGAAAAAGTATGATTATTCCTATCCGTTGTTTTAGCTGTGGTACCGTTATTGCTCACAAGTGGGATGAGTTCAACAACAAACTTGCTGAAGGAACCAGCGTCGAACAAGCACTTGACGACGTTGGCCTTGAGCGATATTGTTGTCGACGTATGTACGTTGGACACATCGATCTAATCGAAGAAATTGTCCCGTTCAGCGCTCAGCACAAGTGAGGAGATTCACGGGCCTGTGGGTTAGCTTGGCCTATACTTGGCGGCTGGGGGCCGTCAGACCCCAGTTCAAATCTGGGCAGGCCCACTCCTTACGAGTTTGTTGAATTGACCTGACCGATATGCCTTGCATTGATATGGATTGAACGATAGCATGCAGCATGCGGTCACGTGCAGTCCTTCTCATTGTGCTGCTGTTTGGGATGGCCATCGCTCCGATGGCGTCAACAGATTCGACCATTTCAACAAGTACAACTTGGAGCGGGAATGTGGTTCTCACAGGGAACGTGACCGTTGACTCCTCCTCAACACTCGTTCTTGAACCCGGAACTGTTGTTGATGCCCAATCATATTGGTTGCAAATCGATGGTATGTTGCAAGCAAGTGATTCAGAATTCATGACCAGTGAAACTCCGACGAGTCAAGGTTCAACCGGCGCCGGACTCTGGGGTGGAATTCTTGTTTCCAATGGCGCAATCGCTGCTCTTTCGAACATTACAATTTCTGGGGCCGAGACCGCTCTGGATGTTCACGGAGAGGTTACGATTGATGAATCCATCACGATTCGTACCAGTTACATTGGATTCAGTATTGAACCCACAGGAACGCTCGATGCGGAAAACGTAACGATGTCGACCATCGATATTCAATCGGTTGTCAATCATGGCGACCTTGCTATCGATAAGGGGCTGTTTACCAATACGGCGACCGGCATTCTTTCAACAAATATGCTTGTTGCGAATGACGTGTCATTTTTTCAAACGGGAGTTGCGATTGACATCGTATCCGGTTCTGCTGCTGTTTCAGGATTAGGACTCCACAATGTTAGTGTTGGTATCGGCTCTGATTCAGGAGCTGTAACCACAGTAACGAGCATCTATGGTCAGGATGTGGCGTTGTTGATAGACGGGTCAGGAGCTGACGATCTGACCGTCTCAAATGCTCTCGTTTCTGGAGACCGTCTTCTCTGGGGAACCATGGACAGCATAACACTCTCCGATACGAACTTCACACAAGAAAATTCAGAACGTGCAGTGGTTGATTTACGATGTCGAAGCGACTGTTCATTCGATAATCTCTACATTCACAACGCTCATACAGGCATGGACGTTGACGGTTCAGGTACTACAAGCATAACAAATTCACAAATTCATGGTGACGTGATGGGCATTCGTGCCTCTGGAACAGGAATGTTGGTCGTAGAGTCAACCAACGTTGCGGCGAATGAGACGTCCATCTCCATTTCAAGTCTCAACTCTCAGATAACACAATCATCAATTTCGCTGCATAGCGGCACTGGGCCTGCAGCAGTTCTTCTTGAAGGAGAACATCAATGGAATAATGTCGAACTCTCAAAACCATACACCAGTGTTGATACACAATCCATCGGCCTCGACGCGTGGTATTCTACGATTCATTCAACTTCGATAACAACCGACGGGTTTGCGTATGGGGTTGAACTTGAAGATTCGATTTTGAATGCCGAGGTTGGCGCTTTCATCAATGGCAAAATACGAGGGCTTCATGCGGTTAATTCAGTAGCATCGATCGACGTTCTTACCACAACTGCACAAGAAAATGGGCTCGTGCTAAGTGAATCATCGACAGCCATCATTGAAGATTGGACTGCAAATCTGCACAATACGCCTCTTATGCTTGAGGATGCTTCTGTTGCACATACACGGGATTTTAGCCCACTCAACACGGCTCAAGGCTCAAGCGATGCATTTGGTGACGGCACTTTCTTCTACGGCGGCTCAACCACGAGCAGTGTCTCAACAACGACCTCTGGGTATCTGTATGAGACGTATGTCTCGTTCGTGGACATGAACAATCAACCGGTTCAAGCAACGTCACTTGCTTACGGATTCGCTTCAATCGCAGACCCCAATGGAGTGGCATCGTTGCCCTTGCTTGCTTCGGGAACTGTTGTTGAGGTGTTGTACGATGGTCAAGGTGTGAGTACCGAATTGTACGGAAATCAACAAGGTCAAACCGTTCAGATAACAACGCTACCTGAGGGGGATTGGAATCTTCCTGCATCCTCAACCATCGTACTTGGAGCAAGGCCAGATGGGCAGCCACATCAGTTGAATGGAGACCTCACATTTGGTTCAAATTCCCATCTCAAGCTCGTTGATACAACACTTGTTGTCAGTGCATCTTCGAGCGTCGATCTGGGCCCATCTGGAACTCTCACTGGCGATAACGGCATTTTGAATGCCTCATCTCTAACCATGAGTGTACAATCAACCCTCGAATCAGAAGGACAAGGCCTGGAGATTCAAGCACACGTTCAATGGTCATGTTCTCAACCGCAAAATTTAGCAGATGTGCAGTTCATGCGAACCATTTCACTTGCGCCTTTGTGCGAGGTTGAAATGACAGGCGGACAAGCAAATGGAGCCATTACTGTCGGTTCAGGAGCATCGTTTTCCCTCATCTCAACACTCGATATTGAGGTTCTTGACACCGGTCTTCCAGTGGAAGGTGCAACGATCATAGTTGACGGTCAAACCGTACAAACAGATTCATCGGGGCAAGTGACTGCAGAGACCACCGCTCGCACAGTCAACGCTCAAGGTGATGTGAGGGAAGAGACGAAGACGGTGACCATGCAAATAGGATCTTTGACCGAGTTTTACGCATGGAACGTTCAACAATCAACCTCTCATACGTTCATGGCATCCACGGTTCCAGCAGGTATGATTACTTCATGGCTGATTCTTGAAGAAACATGGAGCCCGTACCGACTCGAAGGAGATTTAACTGTCGCTTCGAATACAAGAATGACAATCAACGACGGCGTTGAATTACGAATTGCTTCCGACGCTGTGATTGATGTTCAGGGTGTCTTTGAAGCAGGGACATCAACCATATCCTCCACAGGTTTTGGAGCTCGATGGGGCGGATTACTTCTCGACGGTATCGTTGGCTCTCGTGTCGACTTGTCAGGAACCCTCCTTGCTGAAGGTTCACCTCTGATCACGATGGCAGGCCTGGGAGAAGTCAGTGCGCAAGGCGCGCAATTTGCCCGCTCATCAGGAGCCGATCCATTGATCAACATTCATGCATCTTCTCAATCCACATTGACACTTATCAACTCAGATTTGCGTGATGCAGGTTCAATGTGCATCCAAAGTCAGAGTTCAAACACGAAGATTGTTCTGCATGATGTAACATTATCAGACTGCAACGGAGACGGTCTTTGGGCACGCCTCGCACCAATCGATATCCACGGCCTGAAACTTGGTAGTGGTCTTGAAGATGGGATTGACTTAACAGGTTCTTCCGGCCAAATCCGTGGAATTCAATCCAATCTTTTCGATGGTGATTATGTTGTTCGCATGCAATCCATCGATGAAGGCTTTCAACTCCGAGACTCAGTTCTTTACTCTGGAAGCAAAGGAGGGCTGCTTGCGTTTAATTGTGAAAACATCGAATTGACCAACTTAACCGTTCACGGCGCTCCAGGTATCGACCTCGATGAAACCTCAGGAGAACTGAACAACATCGTTCTCAATGGGACAGACTCGGGTATCGGTCTAACCATCCGACACGGATTGCCGGATCCTGTTGTCGGTCAAGAAATTCAAATCACCAACTATTCGGTTGGACTCAAACTCCATGCCCATGACTTTGAGGAGCCTGCTCCAGCAATGATGAGGAACATCTCCATCAATTCCATTGAAGCCCTGTCGGTTGAATTTTATGATGTTCGCATTGAATCATCCACCCTCAACGGAGGTCTTTCTATTGCAAGCAGCACAGTCGATGCCCTGGACTCATCGTTGCTTGGCTCAGAATCAATTGATGCAGGCGGATTACTCAACGAGTGGACAACTCATTCGTTTCACGCTCTCCTCAACGAAGAACTGGTTGAAGCAACCTTCACGATAACATCGGATTTGTTGGTGCAACCAATCACCGTTACAGGATTATTTGTCGATGCTGAAATGCTTCATACACAGACCACATCAGAAGGCTCAACGTCGATTGCTGTAGCCACAACCGAAGCGACTTCTGCAGGAAGTCTACCAACCACTCATTCATTTACAATTGGAGAGGATTCACAGCAAGATGTGGAGGTCCTTCTCGTTGCGAATTTGCCACCCGTTCTGTCAATTCAGACTCCCTACTCCGGCCAGCGATACATGGAGACGACGTCTGTTGAAATTTCATTAATCGTACTCGATGATACGACTGAACCGAACAACATTGGAATAACGTGGACAATTTATGATGCGCAAAATCAACAAGTGAAGGAAGGTCAAACTACAATCGGGATTTTCAATATAACCGGTTTGGACACGGGTCTGTTCGTCCTCCAGCTGGTTGCAACCGATGACTTTGGGTTAACCACAATTGCAGAAGTGGACATTGAAATTACACAGCTGGACACAGACGGGGATTGGACCTCAACATGCAGTTCAGATACATGGTTCGATGCTTCGAAGGGGTTGCAATGCGGCCCCGATATCTACGATCCTGATGATGACAATGATGGCCGTTTGGATAGTAACGATGCTTGGCCAAAGGATCCTTGTGCTTGGATTGACACAGATGAGGATGGACAACCGGATAGAATCCAGTGTCCAGATGGAACGTCAACAACCCTCTTTGAGGACCAAGATGATGACGGAGACGGCATTCCAGACGAACTAGAAGGATCCTCTCTGAGTGAATCTGGTGAAAACTCTACCGTCCTGATTTTCATCGGATCGATCCTCGTTCTCATCCTCATTATTTTCTTTGTTCGAGTGCGTGGAGGCGGCCCCAAATCACTCGGTGAAATCGATGAACGTCTACTTTGAGGTGAGAGGATGCTGCCGAGTACAGAACCTGTTGCAGTAGCAATGGTTGTGATTCTTGGCGTGATTGTTGCATGGGATGCTTGGTGGCTTACTCGCCAACACCTCGATATCCCACAGTTCGGACCTCTCGCAAACAATGGATTCGCTTGGAAAAGCGAACGCAATCATGAGATGTTTCGACAGTGGGCAAATCTTGGGTCCATGGCTGCGATGATGGCCCTACCATGGGGGTTTGCTTCTTTTTCTGATACGCCGATTATCTACGTGATTGTCTGGGATATTCTTCTCGCATTGCATATTATCTCTCTGCTTGTGCCAAAGCGTTACGCAGTCACATCAACACATCTTTTTGCCGATGGCCAACGGTACGAATGGAATCGACTTGTTCTCGCCAAACGTCAACCGAAATACAGAATCATGCTTCTTCGCAAAGGCTGGGGGCCATTCGGGCCACTCCCTCTTGGCGGTGATCGCAATGACCTCGACATCGCAGCAGAGAAAATCATTGCCATTCTTCACCCTGATCAAGAGGAATGATGAAGGGGTATTGCTAAGTGATTCCTCTGTATGTTTTGCTTATGGAATGGGCACGTAGCGGCGATGATGTGGTTGTGGTTCTTGAACCGGGCGAAGAAATTCATACCTCACTCCGCAATCTTGCAGATCAACTCGGAATTAACGGAGCCGTGATTACCAGCGGCA
>OCZA010000786.1_pt1 | contig 10565 bp, 17 predicted proteins | sample 1539021 | NCBI WGS metagenome assembly OCZA01 (sample SAMEA2619376, study PRJEB22493) | marine metagenome | biome: marine biome (ENVO:00000447); feature: surface water layer (ENVO:00002042); material: "saline water (ENVO:00002010), including plankton (ENVO:xxxxxxxx)" | depth 5 m | reverse complement strand
TCTTAGAGTATCCATCTTCGTTACCTTTAAATTCGGTTTTAGTGGATACATACGGACCTGCGATTGCGGAAGGAATGAATCCTAAACCGAGCAGGGCAACTGCGAATGCTTTCATTAGTTTTTCTAGATAAACCTTAATATCTAGCGCACCTTAACTGTATCTTTAACTACAGTTAACCTTGATGTTTTCATTTCATCATGTAATTTCATATACTTTTTTCTTCTGCGTCTCAGGGACAATTTTTGTCAAGCGAATAGCAAGTAGTCCGTCTTTATATGTGACGTCACCTACCTCAACATCATCTGAGATGTTGAAACTTCTAGAGAATGCTCTCTTCGCTACACCCCTATGTATGAATTCATCCTCAGAGTCTTTTTCTGATTTAGACTTCACACATAAGACGTTTGTCTCTGTGCTAATTTCTATTTCTTCTCTACCCCATCCTGCTAGTGCCATCTCTACCCTCCACTTTGTATCCGATTCTTTTACCACGTTGTATGGTGGATACTGTGGGGCGACTTGTCCGTAGGATAGCATCCTATTAAATAAGTCATCGTAACCAACGCTGTATGTAGAAACAGCATCGAAAATTTTGTCCAAGTCTTTGGACGTATACCTTGAAAGTGTCATAGTTCTCCTTAGTAAGCGAGTTAATTGTGTCCCCGAAGGCGACACTACTATTTAACCATGAAGTAATGTAACTACGTAGAGCACTAACCGTACCTATTGTTACAGAAATCCGTAATAATTACTATGCTAAATAGGCTTAGGATAATATTTGGTAAACCCAAAATGAAAAAAGCATTAGTCTTTTTTGGTATGGTTGGTATGCTAAGTCCATTGGCAGCACGTGCTGACATCACACATAAACTACAGAGTAGTGTGCAGTTGACAGTAAATGCTCCAGCTACAAATGTTTCCCGTACGGGGACAACATATGCTGTGTCAGGTAACAATGTTGCCACAACATATACACCGACAGGTGGTAGTGCGACTGCATCCATAGGAGCTTTGACGATAGCGTCAGGCGTTGGAGCGATTCCAACGTTGTCAGCAACCCAAGCGACTGCAGGGGAAAGTTTCAGCTTCGCTCAGTCGTTCACCCAAGGTGATGCACTTGCTACAAGCGCACCCACAGTAGGTGCTGTCAGCATGTTTAGTGACCAGACAAGTACTGCAGCAGGAACTGTAGGTAACTTAGCAGGTACAATCGATTCATCAGGCACTATCACAGTGGCAGCTGGTGGAGCAGGCACAGTAGCTGTAGGACAATTTAGCAGCGAATTCAGTTTTAGATAGTAATGTTGAAGAAGGTAGCTATAGGCATGTTGCTCCTGTGTAGCAGTGCTGCACAAGCAGTGCCTGTCGTACCAAATTTTCAACAAGGACAGATGACGTCTCACACTGAGACAACTTCTGAGACAGTTGAGACAATCAACAGTTATGACTATAACTCAGGCTATACCTACAGTGTCAGTGGGCACGGTGTAAGACCCCAAGATAATGGGGCAATTTTACCTAGTAGTTTAGACTCTACTAGCAATACTATTAACGGAGTGACTTCGACATGGACTGGTTTAGACCTTTCTGGAACAAACAAACCAAACTGGGTGCAGTCAAACCCAGGTGGAAACTTCTCGATGATGGAAAATTACAGAGCCCCAGGCTTGCAGAATCACACCATCATACAAAGAACAACGACTATCCAAAGCGTAACAGATACAACCAGTATCTTTACCCAGTAATTGCAGCAGTTCTCAGCGTTTCTTCTCTTCCTTTAAATGCAGAGACAGTAGGTGGTGTTAGTGCCACAGCAAATCCAATCGCCAATAGTTCAGGCTCAGTAACCAATCAAGCTATACAAGTATTACAAGGTCCGTATATACAAAATGGGTATGGTGATGGTATAGTATGTCAAGGACCTACCGCAAATTTTACACCCTATGTTACACGAAATACTTCTTGGCAATTTCCTTATGAGGCTAATTACTCTGACCCTGTATATAATATGCTTGACCTCATCGGTGACACTGACTCTTCTGGCAATGCTATTCCAGACGGGATTCCTGACAACCCAGGAGAGATCCTCTACTACAGAGATGTAAGGACAGGACAGAAAGATAACTATAACTGGAATGCAGGATTCTCTGCAACTATATCTTGGCCATTGGACAGAAAGGCACAAAAACTATGTAAAGAAGCAGCAGAGCATCATAATGCTCTACGTGCACAGATGGTATCCAATAGAAGATTAGAATTTGAGCTCACAAGATTATCCAAATGTGGTGAGCTATCACAGAAAGGAATTATATTTCATCCAAAGTCACCATATCATGCGATATGTGCTGACGTAGTAGCGAACACACAGATATTACAGTCCACTCCACATATACACTCTCTACCTAGTAAAGATGCTTCAATATTAAAAGAAATATCTATAGGTAATAATTAATTTTTCTTTTTCTTTTTAATTTTTAAAGGAGGAAGACCCTTCTTAGCACGATAAGCATTAGCTTGTATCTCACTCTTAGACATCTCACGATGCTTTCCAAGTTTCTTTTGGACTGTAGTCGTGAGTTTTTTAATGACTGGTTTTATAACTCTCAACAGTAACGGTGTTGCAGCAGCAGATGCTGTAGCTACCACTGCTATCGCTGCTGTGGTACTGACCTGATTTGTAGAAGGGAGAAATTTCTCAGCAGCAGTAGTGTCCTCATACAATACCACACAGGTAGTGCCTTGTAGCTCATGACCTATGACTTTCTCACTACCATCCTGTGTTAAGTCACCCACTCGCGGCTGATTAGGTGCAGGACACTCAGTCTCCTCTGTTGGAGGAATCGGTGGAACCTCTGGTGTATCTAGCTCTGGTGTAGGTGGTGGCTCTAACTTAGGTGCTTCTACAGGTGGTGCAATATACTCTAACTCATCAGGATTATAGTCCATACCATCAAAGGATGGCATTCCTGCATCACAAAAAACTAGTACTTTATCTGGGTCGTCTTTCTTTAGTTGCTCTCTGTTTGATTCGTGTGCAGTGACACAACCTGGGTATTGTATGACAGGGACACCTACTTGTTGTGTAACAGGTACCTGAGGAAATGGCACAACAGGCTCAGTCCTCAGCCAATTAGGTGTGTATATGTTAGGTATATTTGTTACGTTACTATTAGGTATCGTAACTTGAGGAATTTCCATAGGTCGCAATCAATACTACTCTACGCTTAGAGTCAGGCATGTAATGGTAGTGTATGCCAGAGAATGTAGCAATCTCATCCTCTAATGGTGTCTTAGATACAATGTCTTCTACCACAGTCTCACCACCCGCGTCAGTTAAATATATAATCAAGTTGTCATGAGGGAAGTCATGGTCGGTATGTGCGGCTGTGTACCCTTTTCCTGCAGGAACTGCGTTAGCATTCATCCTGTATATTATATCTATCGGTAATTTATTATATTCAAATATTTGTTGTATTACTGTGTGAAATAGGTCAATATATTCTGACCGAACAGCAGGAAAGAGAGACTTTGGATTAGGTCTCTCTAAAAATACATGAGAATAGAAATAGAAATCGTCTCTTTGGTTTTTCTCATGAAACCAAGGAAACTCTGTGCCTAATACTAAGTCTTTTAACTGATAATATTCATCAGTCAGTGGATTCTTTAGTTGTTTCATCACACGCATCATTAAATTCGGTTGCTATTTGTCCACCGAGTTTTGCACCTTGGTCAGCACCACCTAGTGCTAATAAACCGCCCAAGACAGGTCCTATAAATGGTATACCGACGACTGCAGGGGATGCAGCAGCACCCATACTAGCACCGACCACTCTTCCTGTCGATGCTCCACCACCTTCCGCCTTTATACACGCTACATTTACTGCTTGGGCTGCTGTCTTTCCCACAGCACCTACACCTGTATGTGTAGCACCATCCATAGTATATTCTTCTGCTACTGCTTCATCATATTTTTTAAATAGACCCTTCTGTTTTACAGTAGTAGTCTTATACATGGTTTTAGGGTCGTTAGCTTGGTAACTCATCTTATAACTACCATCCTTCCCTGCTGATATAGCAAAAGAAGTATAAGGTCCTACAGGTGGTATCCCAGGTCCTTGATTTCTAGTCGCAATCATACCTATCATCCCCAGATGGGAGACACCTACGAGAGCACCTAGACTAATACCAAACCACTTATTCATTTTAGAAACCTAATGGTTTAATAGGTAATGCAGGTCCTGTTGCATCAGGTAAAGACTTCATGATACCTCCACCGATATCAGGCATAACTGCTTCCATTACCTTACTCTTGATGCCATCGACAATAGCATCCTTTCTGATGAATACATATCCACCAATACCAACTACTCCTAGTGCTACTACACCTGAGAAGATGGCAATTCCGTTTACAATTTTCTGCATGATTTTACTTTGAATCAGGTACGATTTTTACTGGTCCTTGCTCTATCCTAATGGTCTGAGCAGGAGCAGTCTCTGATGCCTTAGCAATAAGAAACTCCATATCTTTTTTAGATATGTTTGCACTTCCATCAGCACCATTCTTCTTCTTACCTCCTGCGGAGACACCGAAGGTAGCTACGACTCCTGTGAAGACCGAAGCTATGAAAGTTGGATCCATGTCCTGCTTAGGAATTTTTAATGCAGGAGGTAAATCAACATACGCTAATGTCAATATACCACCAGACCAAACCAAAATTCCAAGACGTACAAATGTACTCAGGATAGCAAGTTGCTCCTCCTTATCCTCTGCTGCTTCTTTAATTTTTCCGATAATACCTTTTGGTTTATCGTCTTTCTTTGTTGATGATGTCATTCTGATTCACCCTGAGTTTTCTTTTTTCCAATATTATATTTGGATTCTAAAGTCCACTCCCCTTTGTCCTTAAAAGATAAAACTTTTATCTGATTTAAAGGTGCGAGGTCTTCAGTACCTTCACCAGAAATTTCTACGAGTCCCCAGTCAGATAATAGTTTTGCTATTCGATTACGACGTTGCACATCATTGGGTGTGATGTTAGTCGGTTTACCATCTAATGCAAATAGTTCTTTGAAGTGGACAATGTAGTATTTTCCACGCTTGTGTAGGATATGACAAGACTGATAGAGCTTATGCTCTTTCCTAGATGCAACACCAACTCTCGTTAATGTCTCACGTACTTTCAAAAAGTCATCTGGCTCTTTGAGAGTAACCTCTAGCATCATATCTTGAGACCATTTAATCTCTTCACTCACTTTGTTCCTCCTCGATTTAATTTCGATTTTAGAATCTCAATTTGCTCCTGAGTTAATATCCTGAGTGCTGCTCTTGCATTCTCAGTGTTATATCCATAGTAAGTTTTCACTAAGTCTAGGTCACTGTCTCTAGTCTTTTTATCCCAAGGAGAAAATCTTTTCGATTTCCTAACACTATGTATAAAAAAGGAGTATTGCATATCATTCCTCAAATGAGGACTAATATTCATCTCATTTGCCTGCAATACAGTGTCGATATGTTGTCCCATACACTTGTTAATAACAAAGGCAGGATACTTTTTCATTGCTCTCTCATCGAGAGTCATGTCAGTAGTCTTTAGATTTATACTATTCAGATAGTCTTTTAATGGATACTCGTAATCAGGCATTTATTAGTGATTCTAATGGTGTGGGTGGGTTTATATCGTAGTTAGCAACTAACAACTCTTTCTTTAGATGGTTGTTTGCTCTGTGCTTCATACCATATGTAATTTGAAACTCTTCTTGATAGAAAGTCTTATACTTTTCCTTAAGATAATCATCATTATTATAGGTTACCATCCAATCAAACGGACACTCAGCACAGTCATCAACAAATTTGTTATGGTCAAATGATTTGTGCAGTTTTGCATCTGTGCCATACAAATAACTACTAATCATATAGGGTGGGTCTAAAAATATAAAACAATTTCTTGGCTCTGACATCTCATCCATCATCACCTCAGTATAATCTAGGTTAGTGATGTGCCAATGCTGTATAATCTTAGATATTTCCTTTAAATACCCTGCACCACGAGTAGTAAAGTTTTGTCTGGATGCAGTAGCAGAGAAGGAAGAGTTTTCTGTCAGTCCACTATAACTACACTTGTTTAATACCCAGAATAATACTGCCTGACGGAAGGAATCTGCACCTTTTATCTCATCTTTAGCAGTCTTAAATAATTCTTTTGCTTTGTCTTCGCTACTATGATTTACTTTTATATCAACTAGAGTATCAGATAACTCTGCACCATTCTTTTGTAGATTTACCCAAAAATTATAGAGATATTCATACTTATCATTCACCCATACAGGGATGTCAGGATACAACTGTGAGAAGTGTAACGCAACTGACCCACCACCTACAAATGGCTCTCTAAATTCACCAATATTCTTAGGAAATTTAGTGATTAGACGTTTAGCAACCCTAGATTTACCACCTGGGTAGCGTAGTGGTGTCTTCAAATACTTCATAATTTAACGTGTAGTTGTGGCATGTCCCAAGGTCCTTGATTTACAGCACCATTAGGGAATGCATTAAAAGAAATTGTCCATCTATCATAGTCTTCCATCTGTCTACCAGAATAGTGTTTCAACCATGATGGGAAGAGTATCAGTTTGCCTGCTTCGGCATCAACTTTCTCATTGATACCCCAATCAGACTCCATTTTATCATGATACCACACATCTAACGTATCGTAAACCCTAGGTGTGCATGGGTCATCAAAGAATGTAGGAGCACCATCAGTAAGATAGTAAACTGCACTCAGATATGACATAGGATGTCGGTGTAATGGGTGTCCAAACCCACTGCCTGCAGGAGCATGGTTAGCCCAACCAAGAGTAATCTTTAAATCCTCACAATATAATTTGTAGTGGACTCTATACTCTTGTAAACACTGCTCAAAGAATCCAAATAACTCATCTACATACTCATTCTCACATTCATGTAAGTCAGGTCGTGTAGTGATAACTCCCTCAGGAATATTGGATTGCATAGAAGGATATGTCTTGAGAAACTCAATGACTTTATCAGTATTATGAGTGATATCTGCATGATATTCTCGTAATACTACTGGAAATAAATGGACTTCCTTACCCTGCATAATCAGATAAATTTAACGGACCTAGTTGAGACCAACCGCTAGTCACATCCACTGTAACCATAGGTTGCTCCCACCCACCTGAGTTTATATTACCCTGTGGGAATGTATTAAAGGCAATAGAATACCTATCTTCATTTCCAAGATTTTCTACACTCGCATGTATCAACCATGAAGGAAATATAAAGCAGCCACCCGCTCCAGTGTGGATGAATTGACGGTTGTCTTGGATAGGTCCTCCATCCAAATGAAACTGTTGCCACTCTCTTAATTGAATAGGGTCTAAAAACACTGTTGGAGGACCCTCTGTGAGGTAGAATATACCGCTTAAATAGGACATTGGATGCCTATGTGCAGCATGATGCTCACCTTTTGTAGCATCACTTCTGTTAACCCAAGACTTATTTACGACTATACGGTCTGCCTGCCACCCATTATCTACATGTAGAGTGTCAATACACTGTTGAAACCAATCGTGCAGACCTCTAAACTGTGGGTTAGCGTGTATATCATTGCTAGTGCCTACACCCTCAGGTTCATTGTATCTACGGTAGTCTAGTTTCTTTACTTTTTCCAGTGTATCGTCTACTAGGGCATCAGATGCTTGAAAATTAAAACATCTAACAGGAAATAAAGGTATGTTGTCGTATCTCTGTCTCATTATCCACCCGCCATGTCATCATACTCAATGTCTTCTGCATCTTTTATAGCACGCATTGATTGGTCAAGAGATAACTCCATATTCATTAACCCTTTCACCTCAGAAGGAGTTTGTGAAAACTCAGGAGCAAATTGTTTCTTCTCTTCCTCATCCCATGCCTCTTTTATCTCCTTTATCTGAGCATCTACACTCTTCATTTCATTTTTAATTTTGGTATTCAACCATATAGTTTTCAACCACTCAATAAATCCGAATGCAAGGTGCTGTAGATAAGGATTTTTAAATTTCTTCTTGACATATCTCCTTGCTTTTCTATGCCATGGGTCTACACCTTTACCAAATGATTTTTCAAACTCTATTTTCATAATACCTCCATGTTTAAGATACCTTGATTGATTTCACCTACAGGCATGGAATTAAAACTTACACTATACCTATCATCGTATGCTTGTTGAGTGCTATGTACAAACCAACTAGGAAATATTACTAATTTATTTGGCATTGCCTCTACCTTCTCCATGATAGGAGTGTTTTGCTCTATACCTGACATACTTATCTTCGGTCTCCTAAAAATTTCCATCTGTCCAAATGCTCTTTCTTTTATTGGGTCAAAAAACATTAGTGGTGACCCTTCATTTAAGAATAAGTTACCACTATAGTATGAATTTGCATGTCTGTGTGGCTCTTGTGCCACTCCCTCTTCATATTTGTTAGCCCACATAGATGTGACTCTAAATCCCTTACAATCATAGTTGAAATGACTATGAATCTCTCCTAAACATGTGTTAAAGAAATCTACAACTCCTTCCCACTCTTCTAGATGATGTAAATTTAACTCAGTATTCTCTACCCAAGTATTAGGACGTCTTTCTAGATTAGATGAGTTGATAATGTCGATATAATCAACACCATCAGGGTCAAATCTAAATTCAAAAATCTCTACTGGGTATAGTTGATGAGTCTTCATCCGTATAAGTGCACGTTGTAATGCTTTCGCGTGGGTTTATATTTATGCGTCTTCTTTCTAACTGTTATGTAAATTTTAAGTAGTTTTTCTGCTGTAATCATCTGAATTCACACCTCATCATTACCTCCGTAAGGAATGCAACCATGTTAATCTCTTGGTCAACAACGAATGCACTCTTGTATTGATATTCTGCAATAATCAACACTGCCTCAGGTATAGATTTACCCTCTAATGCAGTGTATAGATTATCATATATCTTTCTCATGATGTCAATAGGGTCATTGTCCATGTTTTGTGTGACCCACTTCTTCATGTTGGTAAACTCTTTCTTCTTTAGATAAGATGTAAGACTAGAAATCTGTATGTCGTTACTAGCACCGAGAATACCAGTATCGATTCTACCAGAAGAGGAGTATCTTTGTAATTCATTTAGTGTCCTCCTAAAATCAGGATAATATTTTTGGACTACAGCAGCAACAACTTTCTCTTCATACTTTACATTTTCAGTGTCAAGTATATTTTTGATACGAGTGAAGAATGCTCTTGCAATCTGTGGTTTTTCTTGCGATGGTGTATTGAAATCAATAACCGAGCACCTACTATGTAGAGGTGCAATGATTTTATTCTTATAATTACATGTTAAAATAAATCTACAATTCTTTTGAAACTCTTCCACTAAAGCACGAAGCAATAACTGCACATCAGGTGTAGTATTATCTGCCTCGTCTATAAGAATTACTTTATGCTTTGCTTTTGATGTGAGAGATACAGTAGATGCATATACCTTACAGGTATTACGGACTGTCTCTAAAAATCTACCCTCATCTGACCCATTAATAACAAGTATGTCAGTCTCTAGTTGACTACACAATGCTTTTGCTACTGTTGTCTTTCCTACCCCTGCACCTCCACTCAGTAGTAAGTTAGGAATCTCTCCTTGTTTAAGGAATCCTTCAAATACTTTCTTAGTGGAGTCAGGTAAGATACATTCTTCAATAGTCTTTGGGCGATACTGCTCTACCCAAAGGAATAATTTATCTGACATCAAGGCTCAAGAGCAATAAAGTAGTTAAGTGCTGAGAAATTCAGAGAATTAAAGTTTGCAATATTCTTTTTACTGATACAAACATGGTAACTACCTTCGATTAACTTAAGGTTTTCTACCTTAAAACAATAACAGAAGTTACGACGTGCTTCATCTGCTTGGCCTGGATTCTCAAAGGTAACTTTACGTAATGGTAAAGAGAATACATTAGATGTATCATTCTTTTTATCTTTAACACAGACACTATACTCACCTTCATAACCATACACACATAAATCTTCAACACCATAAACTCTTGCTGCTTGCATTAGTTGTGTGATGTCTGCCTGTGGTAGGTCAAAGTGAATCTCTTTGTCAGGTAAGTCAGGATTAAACTCAGGGACTTGTGGAATGATATCAGGGTCACTATAATAGTAAGTTGTCTTACCTTTTGTATTCTCATCATAGATAACTACCTTCTTATCATCAGGGAAGAATAGAGTTGGAGATTCAAATAATGAGAGTGCTCCTAGAAACAGAGGCAAGTCATAGATTGCCATGTCTGTAGGGATGTATTCTTTGATATCAGTGAAAGAAATAATATTCTTGTTAACTGAGATGGTGTCAATAAAGTTTCCAGTCTTAATAAGAATAGACTTATTAATCTGTGAGAAATTCTTTAGAAAGTTGACTGTCTGTTTACTGAGTTTTACGGTCTTAGGTGCTTCTTGCATAATAAATTAATAGTCTTGTGCTGCCCAATCTGCATCAGATTGTGCTGTTGCTCTTTTGGTGTG
>OCZA010000784.1_pt1 | contig 10574 bp, 14 predicted proteins | sample 1539021 | NCBI WGS metagenome assembly OCZA01 (sample SAMEA2619376, study PRJEB22493) | marine metagenome | biome: marine biome (ENVO:00000447); feature: surface water layer (ENVO:00002042); material: "saline water (ENVO:00002010), including plankton (ENVO:xxxxxxxx)" | depth 5 m | reverse complement strand
CCATGTCAGGGTTCTTGCTGTTCTTAGGTGTAGCAGTGAAGAAATACTTACGATTGGCATACTTTGAGAAATGTTTGACAGCGGGTAAGAAGTTTTTTTGTACAGCATTGTGTGACTCATCAAAATATATTGTGTCCACCTCAATATCCATTGCTTCCTCAATTCTGTGAAGTGAATGATATGTTGTAAATATCAATATATTCTTTACAGTATTGTGATACCACTTCTCCATAGTTTTTGGTTTAGTGGTTTGGAAATGGTGTGTGTCTCCGCTATGTACATGAAGCACATCTACATTATCAATATGCTCAAGAAACTCTGAACATAATTGATTTGCCAATAGTATTCTAGGAGCAACAACAACTATGGTCTGTGGCACAGGTATTGTAAAACGCCACTTAGCATCTTGTATCATACACATTGTCTTACCACCACCAGTAGGCACAAGAATCTTGCCTTTGGTCTGTGTTGTCATCAACTGTATAATGTCTTTTTGATGATCTCTCAATTCCATAGTGTTTGTGTCAATAACCATATTATAATAAAAAATGCCCCTAGAATCTAGGGGCATTGTGACAGTTTTAGAACTGTGCTAGTAGTTTTTGTGTCTCTGGGTCGAATACCTCTTCGACTCCTTCGATTGAATGAATCCAATCATCATTGGTTTCAGCGATCTCATAGAGATCAATCATTTCATCTTCCATAAAAAAAGTTGTGTGTTCAATCTTAGTATTACATATTGTAGGTAGTTTGGCAACTATCCTACTGGAGGCGCCCCACCAAATTCAGAGGGCATAGAGTCCATATCAAATTTCTTTGATGCTTGCTCACGTTCAAGTTCTCCTTTCAACTGATTAATTTCAATAACAAGTGCCTTAATATCATCTTGCTGTTTGAATAGTGCCGCTTGAACCATTGACTCTAGTGAAGTCAATCTCTCATCAAGATTGCCTATAGTTCTCATTGCTGCTTGCAACTGTTTTTTAGTTCTATCTACCTGACCCAACTTAACTTTCGTTAGTGCCTCTGTGTCAGATGTTAATGAATCGTAAACCATAATTATACTTTTTAGTTATTTAGTACGTTGGGCATTATCTCAGGTAGAGATAACCACCCGCCCAATCACATATATTAAAGAGTTTTGCTCTGTCAAGATCATCACTCATATTAAATCTAACGTGTTTAGCAGGCGACTTCCACCCTGCTGGTTTATATACCTCGCCTGTATTCTTATCAACAAAAGCATGAACACTTATGCTGTCATCAAACTGTCTATTGACTTGTTTACTTCTCATACAAACTTTGTAGTATTTTCTACCTTTCTCAATAAAGAAACTGATCCTATCATCTTCTTCATTTTCAATCTTTACTACTCTATCTTGTAAATATTTGTCAGGTTTGTCTGCCATTGCCTGACTATTCATAGTTGATCTCAAAGAGTAGTCTCTGTATTGTTGTTCAAGGGCACGGCATAATTGATATGTCCATTTCAGCACCAAGACTTGCATTTCTGGTGAAGCATTCTTCATTGTGTTCATAGTAAAATTGATGTGTTTGCAATAAAAAAGATGTAAGAGCAGAGGAACAAACACAAACCCTCTCTCTTACATCTTAATTATAGTAGGTAGTATAATTATTGTCAACCACTTAGTGACAGAACCTCAACTGTCACATTCTCCCTCTTCGCCCTTCGGACTTTGGATACAATGTTATATCCTTTGTTCCGAACCTTCCCATTGCTTCAATCTTGGCATCAGAACCAAAATTACTCAAACTTTCAAATTCTGTTGATAGTAGTCTGTTGTCTATTTTGACAACTGCTCTCCAAAGTGCCATGATTTTAGTAATAGGGTGTCGAGAAACAAAATCCAGTTGCCGCACTCCTTTAAAAGGCGCAGGGGTAGATTTGTTTCTCACACTATTTATTATAGAGCATTAGGTATCACTTGGCAACCCCCTCTTTTTCATCAAATGCCACGCCCCTCTCATGTTGGTTTAGATTGACACATCGCCACCCATAGTCTCCATTGGTAACGATAGTGGGCATAAAGTTCATTGATAATGATATTCTATTATCTCCATTGTTCTCATTGTAACCATGATTCAACTGTGATGGGAATATAATCAACTCTCCCTCATTTGATAAGACTTCATTGTTTTGATTATAGTCTGTAATTTTCCCTGTGATAAAATTAAGGGCAGGGGCATTTATAAAATTAGTATCCCTAGTAAAATATGTGGGCACATGATCTCTTGCCATATCAAAATTCACATAATATATTGCCGACAAGTAAGAGTTGGCATGATGGTGCGGATACTGATACCCACCTTTATCTGAAATGTTTATCCAACTGTCTGTAACTTGAACTGTCTCTTGTATATAATCTCCCTTGACTTCCTTGGCATATATCTCTGCCTGTTGTTCACACCAATTTCTAAATCTACCAAATCTCTCATCATTGTGTAATACTGAGTAATGACCAATATGTTTTAATTGTTCTGAATTAGCACTATATGTTATTTTATTCTGTTTTTGTTCTTCTATTTCTGCCAATATAGTTTCCTTTACCTTGACATGAAATGGGCAAGGTATGATCGCCACTGGCGTAGGTAGTACGTTAATAACTTCCATATTATAAATCGGGATAATCCCATAGTTGCCCTGATCTAAAGGTAGTCATGGCACTGTGTCTTTCATCTTTAGTTAATGGTATAACTTCAAAGGAATTGATATATCTAGGCATAAGATTACTGGATATAGTAATTCTATTGTCATCATAGTTGGTAGCATAACCATGACAAGTGTTCGCTGGCCACAGTAATAAAGAACCCTCTAATCCTACCACCTCATTAACATAATTATACTTAGTTCTCTTCTTGTTTGTCAACATATAGGCAAGGTAATCAGGATATTTCTGACTATTGTTAGGACGATAAAAATAAGTTGGCGAGTGTGACGAATCATCAAAGTTGACATAATATAAACAACATACAGCGGCATTTATATGGAAATGTGGTTTCTGCCTACCACCAGCATCACATACATTTATCCAACTGTCTGTCAATAGAAAATCTGACGTATCATAACCTAGTATGTTCTTGGCATATATCTCTGCCTGTTGTTCTATCCACTCTCTAAACTCTTTGTACTTATTATTAGATAGTGGCGAGTAGTAATCAAGATGTTCTAATCCTTTTGCCTTGGCATCTACTTTCTTATGTTCATAGTCATCGCCATGACCTCTTATCTCATCTACCAGTAACTTTTTAACTTTCTCATGTTCTGGATACATAACTACCCCTAACTGTAGAGGCAATACGTCAACTACCCTCATGTCCTTTACCCCATACAGACTCTACAAATGCAGGGTCTAACATATCATGACTACATTGAGAAGTATTGAAACTTACTGTCCATCTATCCTCATCAGTATTATTTTCTCTACTGCCATGTTCTAACCACGAAGGAAACAAGTATAAGTGTTTTTCTTTGATAGGAACATCATAAAAATACTGTCCATAGGGTGTCTCTTTAACATTATGAACACACATCATATATGGTTGTAATGGGGATACCACGAAAAATTTACCAAAATCTCCCTCTGGTAGATCAATATAATATGCTCCACTAATTACACTTGACTCATGCCTGTGTCTCTCTGTCCTGCCACCCCTTGGCAAAATATTATACCATGAACCACTAATCACGACAGGCCAGTTACCCATCTTCTCAGAGAAATGATTACAACACTGTTGAAATGTAATCAACATTTGTTCAGACACCTTGTCCCGCAATGGATCCCAACCACCATGAGAACTCACTCCATTCACTGCTAATGAATGTTCATGACTCTTACCATTAGTTTTTACATGATTATGAAATTCATCTACACCAGGCGCCCCTGTGAGATCATATTCTTCTAATAATGTAGGAAATAAATCCATATCAATTCCACTTACAATAATCTACATTGAGAACAACTCTTAAATCAGAATCAGTACATGATGTTCCAGCATGAAGTAAATCTCCTGAGAATATCACTGCTCTATTTTCTTTTGATTCTACCTTTTGTCCGTCCTCAAAATATGTATATCCATTGTTCTCATTGATATACAACACACATATACTATAGTCTGGCATATTAGGATATGGAGGGTCTGGACTCTCACATTGCCCTGTAATATCAACGTGTAGTGGTTTCTTTACTATTTTTGGTGTTCTTGCTGTTGCATTAAATTTAACTCTACTAACTCCTATAGGGTTAATTGTAGCAAATATAGGACGAATCCTATTCCACATATCAGAATCTACAGGAGCGCAATCAACATATATTAAGTTAGAAAATTGTGGGCAACCATCATTATCTCTTACTGAACTAGATGAATGATACCAAGGCATACGCCCACCAAGAACATAATCCTTGATAGGCGTGAATACTTCATCTGGTAGAAAGTTATCGTAAACTTCTATACTCATTTTAAAAGATTGTTAATAAACTCAGGACTTTTTGAAAGAAGGTTTCTGATAATTGGTTTCTCGCCTTTCTCAAATTCCTTTCTAAATTTTTCAAATAGTTCTTTGTCTATTTTATACTTAGCAGGTTCATTGTTCATAACGAAGTAGTAGGGAAATCATCAGATTTGTTTCTGTTCTCATCTTTGCAGACAAGTTGAGCATTTTCAAATGTAGTCTGTCCACCCTCAGCGTGTGGTGTTATGTGGTCTATCTGATAGAGTTTGCCGTCCATGATGCTTTCAAATGGAATCTTTATCCCACTTAGAGGGCAGATACCATTTTGTTTATCCCATAGGGGAACTCTCATAGTAGGAGGAAAATCTCTAACTGAATCCTTTTGAGTCAATACATCATCATCTAACTTAGGTAGTGTGTCTCCATAAAACTCATGATGTCCACCTAAAACTGTGTAAACACCTAGTCTCGCCTGTCTCTGTGTACCATCATATGATCTTTGGCAACCAGCGTAGTCTCTAGCGTTTGAACCATTTGAATCTGTCCATATGATAATTGGATTACCATTATCATCTTTCGCTTTCTTTGCTGTGTTGTATGTCAAGACAAACCACTGAAATAACTTTCTCCTGTTTTTGATATGTTGATTGTTGTCATTCAACCAATGTAGGAACTCAAAGAAATCGTGAATTGTTGCCTCATTTGGTAACAACTTCTTCTTCTGTGTATCATGTGAAAGACACATATCCACCATTTGTCCTATAACCTCTCTTACAACACCAGACTTAGTTATCTCTGATGATCTATTGTCATAGGCATTATCTCTCTCAACTTTGTTTATGTTACCTGATCTAGACACATGAACAAAGTTAGAAACTAACCACTCCTCGTGATTTCTTCTACCCATTGATTGTTTAGTCCAATAGTTTTCAAAGAAAGGTTTATTGGTCTTGTCATTTGAAATTGATCTGATTTCTTTTGCTAGATCACATACAATAGCATTTCTTTTCTCTTGTTGATTAAGAGTTACGCCATCATTGATACTGAGAAATAGGTCATGCAAATCATCAAGTCCAGTTTCTTTTACCAAGAATCCTAGAACCTTACAGTTATCACTTTCCATGTATGATCTTACAAACTGTGGTAACTTACTCCACTTTCTTTGATCTCTGTTTGGTTTCCAAACTTTGTAATGATCTTGAGCAATGTTAGGTATCTTATGCTCTTCCATAGTGAGAGAGAATTTATCCAAAACAAATGCTGCGATTGCTCTTGTTCTGTTGTTACCATCAATACTGATGTATTTAAAATTCCTATCGTGTTTATCTTTGAAGTATAGGTATGCTTCCGAGTCCTCTCCAAAGTGTCTAGCACAGTATTCCATGCAAGATTCTACTACCGCCAACACTATTGGTGTAGGGCATCTGTTTGCTAGAACTGATTTTATAAACTTCTGTCTCTGTTTATCATTCCACCTTTCCTCTGATTGAAATGATAGGTCTAAAAAAATTCTGTTGCTATTTTGACTATTAGCAAGATCAATGAAATTAAATCTTTCGTGCATGGCACATTCTCCTTTCTATACGAAGTGTGTCGGGTATTATGATCTCTTGGATCGCTGAACCAGACGTTTTTACATTTCTAATTATAACACTAAAAATTTCAGTGTGTGGGTTTGTTATGGTTTCTTAACATTATTGTCATAAAGAAGTTTCCACATCTTAGGATTTAACTTCTTGATAGTTAGTTCGTCAAGTTTCTTTGCTTCCTTTTTCATTTTCAAGAATCTGTAACATTTCAAGAGCACCTTGAACCTTCAAAAACTCTTCTTTCTTAAGTTCAAAATTTCTATTCAATTCTTGTATTTCTGCTTGGAGAGTCTTTGCCCTCTCTGTCAGTTCATCTTTATGACTCATAATTTTAATGCTCGCACTTCTATATATTATACCACAATAAATAGTATTGGCATAGAAACCGAACAAGATGGATTTTAGTCTAGATCAAGAAAGAATAGATTACGAAATAAATTCTAACCCAGAACTACAGAAAACTGAGGTAAACCCTTCTGTGGCAAGAGAAGTATGTGTTCACGATAAGGTATATAAAACTCTTGTAACACTCGGAGACTTTATTTGTTACGTTTGGTTTCATGATGACGATTATGACGACTCAAGGACGACTGAGGGGTCAAAGAGAATACATATCGTACCTTCTGAGTCAAGAATTGAAGATGAAATCAAGACGAATGAATATTTAAACATTGCAAGCAATGTATTTACTGATGGTGTGATATATGTTAATGCGATCTTTAGAAGAAATGGCACTGCCTTCAATGAGAACAAAGATTTAAAAGACTGTGTAAAGTATATGTCAGGTGTGGCAGCACACTACAACGCAAGTTCAGATAAGATTGTAGCAATCGACATTGAAGATAACGATAGAATGTATGACATGACATATGATGTGTCATCTTCCAAGACTTATTCTGATGTATCAAATAATGTTTTGTCTGACTTTACCTCTGGGGCAGTGGGTAATGGTAGTTTAGATGTATCTAACACTACTCACTTCGCCTCTGGAGCAATAGCACTAAGTGCAGTCAATAGTGCATTTACAAGTGGTACAAGTATCGGTGCATATTACAGAGGCACAGGTGTAGGTAACATCACAGCAAATAACAATGTTCCCACTTCTGGAGCAATATCATTCAGTGACTTAAGAAATGCAGTCAGTAAGGTCACTGCGACTGCAAATGGTAATTGGATGCACCTACAGGCAAGATATGAGGTATTTGGAGATAACACTTACACCTCGACTGTAACCAAACAACTAAACATTGGTGGTAACGTAGGTTCTGATGGTTCAGGCAATCCAGCAGTCAGATTTAACAGTGGTGGTAATGGTTCAATAACTTTCCAAATCAATAATACCAGTGGTTCTCCTGTAGTCAGGGGGTATGCTGGCGAAACAGGTATTGGTGGTGGTAATACAGGCGATGGTGGTGGCGGTAAAGGTGATGGTGGTGAAAATGGCGGTCAAGGTATGATTGTCGCTTCAACTATATCAATGCCAACATCACACTATAATAACAGACTCCGAGGCGGTGGCGGAGGAGGAGGCGGTGGCGGTAAAGGCGGCACTGGCGGTGGCGGTGGTCACTCAGGCGGTAGAAGATGTTCTGGTTGGTTCTGTCACGGTTCTTACCGTGTCTGTAGTAATAACGGAGGCACAGGTGGTGCTGGCGGTAATGGAGGCGGCGGAGGACGAGGTGCTGGATATTACTGGAATGGTTCGAGTTGGGTAGCAAAGAATAGTGGCGATGGTGGTCAAGGTGGAGTTGCTGGTTCTGGTGGAGGAACTAACGCTGGTACAGGAGGCACAGGTGGCAACGGTGGAGGTGGTGGAAATTATGAATCTAACGGAGGCGATGGTGCTGGCGGTAATACAGGTGCAAATGGCGGTGGTGAACAACAGGGTTGTGGTTCAAATGGTTCTCAAGGTGGGTCTGGCGGTGCTGCTGGTGGTGGCAAGGGCAGTGGAGCATCTAGACACTCAACCAGTGGTGGTGCAAATCTAAATTTAACCTAATCCGTAAATATATTCTTTACTAATACCATCAGCTGTTGCAGTCATAATGGTAGCACCAAACACGGCAGTATTGTTCTCTTCCCATGTAGAAAGTTCATCTGTCCAATCAGATATAGTCGCTATACTTGCAACTGAAGTATTATGTGATTGATGTCTCTCTGTCCATACTGATATATTATCTTGAGGAGATGTGCCTGGAGGTGCATCTTTCATAAAATGTGTAGATAGGGCATATCCAATCTGTTTCAGTAAACCATTTTCATCACATTCTATAACCATTTCTGGTAGATAGACTTCCGAACCATCATATATGTAATCTTCAATACTGTTGACTAATCCTAGGCAACTCTGATATATTTTTGTATTTGATCTAGTCCCAACATATTTGTATATTTCATCAGACACTTTTGATGTGGGACTCTTTACGAGTCCTATTTTTATATGTTTATTGATCTTACTAATATTAATTGTAGTTACTTCGTAGTCGCCATCAACATTATCTAATATATCCAATAATCCTTTTAGTAAATCAATGTTACCTGTAATCTCTAAAGCTAATTGACATATTGATTCTATAGTGGGAGCAAATAGTGGTATTGGTTCAAAAGATAATACCTCTTCAACCATGACGTTGTTCTCGAAATATACAAACTTAAAGTCCTGTAGATATGGAAATATTTTATTTTCACCAATCGAACCATCAAAGTATTGATATTGACCTACACCAGTGGTCACAGGCAATCTAAATCCATACTTGGTAGTACCCGAACTCTTCCTTATACCACAACCATTGTTATAATTATCAACAAATAAGTCAGGATAAACTTCCATGATTTCTTTTACTGCATCAACATCAGCACTGTTCAGCAAGTTAGGATACTTACCTGAGTTAGATATTGAAGTTAGATTGTCTAAGTCAACCATTGTTTTCCTTTTTGATAACTGAACCAAGTGATAACAGAATACCTCTCGCCTTTGGTGACAGGGGTGATCTCATGTTTGAATAGGTGATTGCTTGGATAAACATGAGCAGAGTTCTCATCTGACATGATATTATAGTTCTCCCAGAAGCGAATATAACCACCATGATAATCTTCATTGATAGCGTAAGATGTGGTAACTGAACCAGCATCAGCATCAACGTCAGCATGAGGTGAAAGGTATCCGCCCTCTGGATATTTGCATAACCAATACCCTGAGTATTTATCGTAGATGGGGTCTCTTGGTAACTTATCTCCGCAATCTCTGTATATTTTAGGCATCAACTTCATGTGTGCCTTATGAATCAAATCAAATATCTCTCCATGACGAGGTTCTATCTCTACTTGTGCTCTCAGTCCATGTAGATCATAGTATGCGTTAGGAGGAGGACTATCTACTGCTGGCCAGTCGAATCCTCTAACGAGTTCGAGCAATCTTCTATGATCGACTGTAGGAAGAATATCCCAATAATGAAAGATACTGTCCAGTAATCCCACTCTTTCATGACTCATTGACACTAACATTTAAACTGTCTGGAAAAACAAATCCCGACATTGAAACTCTCGGCACATCTTTGTACCAACCTTTCTTAACTATGGCACTATGCCACATATATGATGGATAGATAATCATTCTGTTAAACTTCATAGGTACATGGTGTTCTTCTTCCCAAACACCATCAATTAGCATTGTATCATTATCTATGAGATCTTCGGCCTTGTCCGAAAAATCATACATCCATTCTTTAAAGTTCCAATATTCCTCTGTCCGTTTAAATGGTGTGTGTACTTTCTCCATGTTGGTAAGTCCAGTAGCACCATGTCTAAAAAATGAAGTTCCGCCTTGTATATTTTCTTCTGGATTCAAATATAATACTGTTGCAAACATTGCTGGGTCAACGTGTGGTTGGATCGAAATTCTATGAACGTCTCTATCACTGTGCATAGCATTGATCTGATATGAAACTCTTACGTCATTTGGTTCTATACCTGTGAAGTCAGTCAGTTTTTGAATCATATGGGCAGTAAGATAACTGACCTCTGGTAAATCAATATGTAACTTTGACTGATAGCCTGGGAATACTTCCTCTGGATCTCCACTATTGAGATCATTATATTGCATTGGAAGTTTCTGCACTACTTCCTCTAGGAAAGCATGGGGATTCTCCAACACATCATCAATCACAATAATGGGGTGGTTTTCTAATCTCGTCACTTCATAATGTAAGTCATCTGAGACTCTATGAGTCTTATCATCAACAATATTCAGTTGCATAATAACTTTTTAAATATTTATTTGGACTTTAGGTCGTCAATTTCTGCCTTAAGTTCTTTGACTGCCTCTATCAATAGAGGAACTAACTTCTCATATTTGACTGTTAGATAATCATCTATTGGTCTGCAAGCAACTGCCTCTGGTAATACTTCTAATACCTGTTGAGCAGATACACCAGCGTGTCTACCACCTGGCAAGTCAAGTCCTCTACCAGTTTCATTGAACTCATATGTAAATCCACTTAACTTACATACCTTGG
>OCZA010000783.1_pt1 | contig 10584 bp, 7 predicted proteins | sample 1539021 | NCBI WGS metagenome assembly OCZA01 (sample SAMEA2619376, study PRJEB22493) | marine metagenome | biome: marine biome (ENVO:00000447); feature: surface water layer (ENVO:00002042); material: "saline water (ENVO:00002010), including plankton (ENVO:xxxxxxxx)" | depth 5 m | reverse complement strand
GATTAGTTGGAGATACCATTCTTGCTGTGGTTACCTTTGCCTTTAATAGCTCATCGGGGATCTCAAAGTCCTCTATTGCCCTAGGTGGTATCGCTCCACCGCAGGGTTTAATTCTGCCGGCTCTGTCTAGTATTGCCGTTTTGTGCCCCAAGCTGGCCAAATATTTTGCTGCCGTTGAACCGCATGGTCCCCCACCAATAACTACTACATCAAACATATTACTCTCCCACCATTTGAGTTGTCCCGCTAAATGCGGTGGTTATGCTTCTAGTTGCTATACTTGCCGCCAGAGCAAATAGGGCGGCTTCAAAGATAAATACAGTTCCGTAAGCGTCAGCATGACTGAAGTTTGCAAGTTGAAGAAGATCAACAAGAATTGTTCCCAGCAGACCACCAAAACCAGCAGCGATGGCTTGGGCTGCTCCCCACAATCCCATCCGTGTGCCCTCTCTTCTATCATTATTTTGGCTTGCTAGAGACATCATTGAACCGATTGCAGCTACTGCAAACATCCCATTGAAAATTCCAAGCGCAAAGACTAGTGGAGCTAACGGAACAATTTCAGGGGACTGTCCAGCAAGCGCAATAAAAACTAAACTTATACAAGATCCCATACATCCTGCCCAAACCCAATTTTTTAAAGCTCCAAATTTAAAACCAGTACAAGCTATGCCAACTGCTAGCATTCCAAGAAACACGCCACCGTTTTGCATGCCTGATAAGGAGGTTGATTGGCCAGGTGTAAAGGAAAATACTATTCCGGCATAAGGTTCCAGAATAAGCTCCTGCATAAAATATGCTGTCATTGAGAGGAATACAAACACGGAAAAGCGCTTTGTCTGACTGTTGGCCCAAATTACTTTTAAGCCGGTAAGAAAAGATTGGGATTTATTGATATTTTTATTAACGGTTGGAAGGCCTCTTTCAATGTTTAGAGTAGAAATAAAGGTTATTGTGACTGTTACCACAGTAAGTCCAAATACAATCTTAATAAGTCTTTCTACTGAATAAGGCTCAAGTAATTTTCCCACAACCGTAGCGGTTACAGCAATTCCAAAAATCATCATAAGCCAAGTTATAGTTGCTGCAGCGGCTCGTCTGTGTTGAATTGTGTGACTTGCCAAGAGAGCAAGTAGAGAGGTGCCCGAAGCACCAACTCCAATGCCAATTAGAGTATAGGCGAAAAATGATAAAATAGTAGCAGCAGTAGCATTAAACGAATATAGAGGTATGCAAAGTGCGGCTAAATTTGCGCCAACCGCTAATATAATCATTCCTAAAATAATCCATTTAGTTCTGTTTCCCTGTATATCCGAGAGAAAGCCCCACTTAGGTCGAGAAATTTGAACTAAGTAATGTATTGCTACTAAAGCACCAGGTAGCGTAGCGGCTAATGAAAGTTCGACCACCATCAATCTATTTAGAGTTGATGTCATAAGAACAACTACTGCTCCTAAGCACATTTGGACCAAACCCAATCGAACGATAGAGAGCCAAGAAAGTGTCATCTTAAAATGCTCCAAAATTTCTAAGACCGAATGCGCAAACCATCATACCTAAGACAAACATTAAAACGCCAGTAGCATTGTACCACGGAGCAAATTTTTGGGGATCTTTTAATAATTTTCGCATAGCCAAGAATTGACCAAGCACTAGGCAGCCTATAAATACAGCAGGTTGGAGAGCACCCCAACTGGACATCAATATTACGACAAGTAATTGTGGAATAGTCATGACCCAGCAGGCAATTTTTGCAGCCTTGTTTGGCCCGAATTGAACCGGCAAAGAATTTATTCCCGTTTGTCTGTCTCCCTTGAGAGCTTTAAAGTCGTTTAATGTCATAATGCCGTGAGCTCCAACAGCATAAAGTGCAGCGATTAGAACTATTTTTAAGCTGGGAAACGCCTGAGACATTACCGCGGCACCAGTAAACCAGGGTAGTCCTTCATAGCATAGAGCCACGATACCTGGCCCCCACCAGCCAGACCTTTTCAATCTTATTGGTTCGCAAGAGTAAGCCCAGGCAGCAGCAACGCCAATTATAGTGGCGTAAAATCCCCACACGCCAATTTGCCATCCAATGACCAATGCGATTGCGCTCATAGTAATTGCGATCCATAGCCCCCAAAGTCCAGGAATACGGCCAGACGGGATTGGTCTATTGGGTTGATTAATTGCATCTACGTGTCTATCGCACCAGTCGTTGGCAGCCTGGCTCATCCCACACACGACTGGGCCTGCCAAAACGATGCCTAAAATAATAAGTCCTAAATTTGTTATAATATCCATTCCAGAAGATATTACGCCGCAGGCATATGCCCACATTGGAGGGAACCAAGTTATAGGCTTGATAAGTTCAAGCACTGCCAAAGGATTGGAAATCGACTGATTTTGTTTAATAGAATTGACACTCATGTGTCACATACTATTGACAATTAAATTTGATTCAAGGAAAACCTGCGATCAGTAATGACCGAGTAGTATGTTTATATCAATAATTGATAACTTACCCATCTTCACCGTCGACTAAACCGTATTTATGTAGCTTAACATACAGACTTTGTCTGGAAAGGCCAAGCATTTCGGCGGCGGCAGCTTTGTTGTTATTTGTGCTTTCAATGGCAGTTTGAATACAAATTGTTTCAATTACATCAGTGGTTTCTGCCACAATTTCTTTAAGTGAGGCACTTCCAACTAACTCCGTGACGGATGGGTTGTTATTGCTTGATGAAATGGCTTGTCTAATAGGTTCTGGTTGCTCTGCTCTAGAAATTTCTCTAATGACAAATGAAATTTGTTCAGTTCTATCGCTAGGAATTTTTGTCATTGAGACTTCAACAGCAGTTTTTAATCCAAAATCATTTTTCAGATCAGTTGAGTATATTCGCATTGGGCCTGATCTTTGGACGTTTTCTAACATAACTGCGAGATCAATTTGTCCTTTTGAAAGGAAATCGCCTAAGCTTCTTCCAACAATCTCTGATCCTTGAACGGCGTTTATAAGCTCCAAAAAGCTTTCATTGACATAGGTTATAAGCCCATTTTGGTTTGTGAATACAATGCCATCTGTTCCATTTTTATACAACGCGACAAGATTTTGAGATAGAGTATCATTTTGAGGTATTTTATCTATTTGAAGGCTCATCCTGACAAGGAGTACTTGCTGTCCTGATGCTCTGTACATAACTGGGAGTAAATGTGCGTCAACGTCCTGGCGCTTCTGAGTCACTGTAACGCTTAGAGTTGTTCTGCTCATAGCGGCTGTCGCCATCTTATCATTGAGGTCTTTTTTATCTTTATTAGCTATGAACTTGCTAAATGACTGTCCCGGCAAGGTATCTATATCTTCGCTAAGCAATGTGCATGCTGCAGGATTTGCTTGTCTTATGTTGCCTGTCTTGGCATCTAGCACAAAGATTGGCTCACTTGCAGTAGAAAATAAAGATCGATAGTGAGCATCATATTCTTTTCTTTCTTCATGACTTTTTTCGACTGCAATTTGTGCTTTTACGAGCTGCTGCTGCGTTTCAGATATAGTTCTTAAATCTCTACCCAACAATAACACATTATTGTTTTGACCCACCAAATGGGCATTATATCGAACTGGAAATTGCCACTTAGCATTGTCTTGGTGATTTAATTCAATAGAATGAAGTATGGTTTTGCCCGAATTGAGTTTGTCTAAAGCACGTTCAAATTTCGGTATACTTTCTCCTGTCAGGAACTTGGTAATATTTTTACCTTCCCAATGTGATAAATCCCCATAATATTGTTCAGATTGATTAACTAAAACTGATTTAATAGAACCATTAAGGTCTATCATCACCGCTATATCTGACGAAGTCGCAAGAATATTTCCTAAGAATTCTGGCTCAATCATTGGAATTGAACCGAAATCCCAAAATGTGCTGGCGCTAGTTTTCATCTGCTAACTCCGTTTGTTATTCTTTGGAGATATTCTGCCAGATCTGTATGTTCGTACTTTAGAAATAACAAGTTCGATATCGTTAGTAAAAGCATCGGCTGCAACCTTATCTTTGATTGCTGGTTCAAGATCCAGAATCTTACCGCCTACAAAAATCAACGGCCTTTGCACCAAATTGTCGGAAAGCGAAGAAATGCTTTTGTTTATATAATCAAGAGAATGATGACCGGCACAAGAAAACAAAACCGCCGAAAAGTCATGCGACTTACATAAGTTTATAAGTTCATTAGAGTCGGCGGAGTGTAAAAGTTTTACAGATTGGCCACGTCTTCTGAGCTGATCAGCTAGTATGGACGGTCCGAGTGTATGCTGTTCGTCCTTACAGATTATGAGCATAAGACCAAAGCGAGATGCAATTTCAGCTTCGCTATTTCTATAAGTAATCAAGTTATTCAAAATCATTTGAAGTCTTGACGTCGCTAATGTGACTTGGCCAAAACCTTTTAGGTCGTCAACCCAGTCATTTCCAAGTTCCTCTGCCGCTAGTGGTATACAGTGGTCAATTAAGACTTCCGATGGGACTAATTTTTGGTCTAGAACATCTAGTGCAGAGTCAAGATCGAAGTTTCCGGATACACAGTATTGTGTTAACCAGGCTGCGGTTTCGGTTATCTTCTTCTGATCGCTTGGTTGTAATTTCTGCCGTACACCAGACAAAGCAGTCTTTGCCAGGTTGTCGATTTGTATTTTCAAATCGCTCGTAAAGGTCGAATGTATGTCCCTGTTCGACATTGAAGCGCTTTCAGTGCACAGCTCGAGAGGGGCTAATTTCTCACTCACCGTACTTAATTGTCCCATCTGCATACTTTCAGAACGCATGCGTTCTGTCAAATTTATACGCCTAAATTTCTCGGTAAGATTGAAAAAGTGTCTTGTCATACTTACTAACTCCAAACGCAAGCTAATTCATGCACGCTCATTCCATGTAAATGTAGTTATACACTCTTTAGTCATAAAGTGTAACTTTTAATTGACATTCAGTATCGTAGGGCAATAACCTTGCTGTAAAAGCGGCCTTGGGGGACACCCATGCGAAAACAAAATTGGGAGACGGGGCGGACGCCTCAACTCTACACGTCTGAGCAAAAAAAGCGGCGTGACCAAAGCATTTGGACTCTTATTCAGGGAATTCTTGCGCCTATCCAGTTCATCGCTTTTGCTGTTTCCACAGTTCTTGTAATTTTTTATCTGTGGACAGGTCAGGGTTATCAAATTGCTACGGTTTCGGTGCTGATAAAGACTGCACTTTTGCTCACGATTATGGTAACCGGGGCAATCTGGGAGAAGGTTGTTTTTGGTCAATATTTACTAGCGCCGGCTTTTTTTTGGGAGGATATAGTAAGCTTTTTTGTCATATTCCTACATGTGGTTTATGTTTGTCTACTTTGGCTAAACTACCATACAGAACAGACTCTTATGATTGTGGCGCTAGTTGCTTACTTTGCCTATATTGTGAATGCGGGTCAGTTTTTAATGAAGTTTAGAACCGCAAAAATTCAATCAAATCTGGGGGATAGCTATGCCTAAAGATATCCCACAACTTGGATGTGCAAAGTCTCCCGTTCTCAAAGAGCGAGGCCAACACGAAGTATTTTGTGGTTTGACGTCTATCGTTTGGCTCCACAGAAAAATGCAAGATGCATTCTTTTTGGTTATTGGCTCGAGAACTTGTGCACATTTGCTTCAGAGTGCAGCTGGGGTCATGATTTTCGCTGAACCAAGATTTGCGACGGCGATTTTGGAGGAAACAGATTTAGCTGGCATGGCTGATGTGCATGAAGAGCTTGATCGTAATGTGAGTCAATTACTGTCAAGGCGGCCTGACATAAAGCGACTGTTCTTGGTCGGCTCGTGTCCCTCGGAAGTGATAAAATTAGATCTAGCAACAGTTGCAGAAAAATTATCAGAAAAGTATTTCCCAAATGTAAATGTTATAAACTTTTCTGGTTCGGGTATCGAAACGACCTTTACGCAAGGTGAAGATGCCTGTTTGGAGGCAGTGATTCGTTCACTACCATCCAGCGAAAAGACCCAACTAGCAGTTTTGGGGGCACTCCCAGACATCGTGCAAGATCAAATGATGCGATTATTGAACCAACTCGGGTTGGAAAATATTTTTGTCTTGCCTCAAATAAAGTTCGATGATGATGTGTCTGTGGGGCCAAATACCCATTTCATATGCGTTCAACCATTTTTGGGGGCCAGCTATGAGGAAATGGTCCGACGAGGTGCTATACCAATTTCTGCAAATTTTCCATTTGGTGCTGAAGGTACAACAAAATGGCTATGGGCAATAGCAGAAAGGTTTGGTGTCTCAAAGGCAGTGTTCGATGCGGTAGTGGCGGCGCCAAAATTGAGAGCGGAGCAAGCGATTGAATCAGTTGCAAATGACCTTCGAGGGAAATCAGTTTTCTTTTTTCCTGATAGCCAGCTTGAAATTCCATTAGCAAGGTTCTTGTCAAATGAGTGCGGAATGGAACTAACGGAAGTAGGAAGTCCATTTATTCATAAATCTTTGGTTTATGCCGATTTGGAAGACCTTCCGAGTTCAACCCAAATTTCAGAGGGCCAAGATGTTGATAAGCAGTTGGATAGGGTGTTTGACTACGATCCCGACCTTACAGTTTGTGGCTTGGGGTTAGCAAATCCATTAGAGGCGAAAGGTCTTTCAACAAAATGGGCGATAGAATTAGTATTTAGTCCAATCCATTTTTATGAGCAGGCCGCGGATCTAGCCAGCTTATTCGCGCGTCCGCTAAACCGCGCGAAGCTGTTAAAGGTGAGCGCATAGAATGAAGTTATCTGTCTGGACATATGAAGGCCCCCCCCATGTAGGTGCCATTAGAGTTGCTACAGGGATGGAAAAAGTCCACCTCGTATTACATGCCCCTCAAGGAGATACATACGCTGATTTACTTTTCACAATGATTGAGAGAAGAAATCATAGACCGCCCGTAACCTATACCACTTTCCAAGCGCGTGATTTGGGCTCTGATACGGCGAGTTTGTTTAAGTCGGCATGTCATGATGCATATAATCGATTTAAACCGGATCTTTTGCTGGTGGGGGCTTCATGTACCGCGGAATTAATTCAAGATGATCCTGGCGGATTAGCAGAGGCCCTTGATCTACCAGTCCCTGTAGTTGCGTTAGAACTGCCCAGTTATCAAAGAAAAGAAAACTTTGGTGCAGATGAAACATTCTTTCAAATTGTAAAGAAATTAGCCTCTCCGCAGCCCCGAACGAAAAATATAAGTTGTAATTTAATTGGGCCTACTGCCCTTGGATTCCGGCATAGAGATGATGTCGAAGAATTAGAAAAAGTACTCCAAAACCTAGGAATTGAGGTCAACGTTGTAGCCCCTATGGGTTCAGAACCTTCAGATATTGTAAATTTAGGGGCAGCCCATTTTAACGTTTTGATGTATCCGGAAACTGGTGAAAGTGCATGTAGATTTCTAGAGAAAAGCCTTGATCAACCATTTACAAAAACTGTTCCCATCGGTGTTGGTGCTCTCTCGGACTTTATCAAGGAAGTTGAGGGTATAACGGAGCTAAACGATTTACAAAATAAAGTTGACTCAAGATTGCCTTGGTACTCTGCGTCAGTCGATAGCACCTACTTAACTGGTAAAAGAGTATTTATTTTTGGTGATGGTTCGCACGTGATTTCTGCGGCTAGAATTGCCCAGGAGGAGATTGGGTTTGAGGTCGTTGGAATGGGTTGTTTCAATCGAGAGATGGCACGTCCTGTCAGAGTATCCGCAAAATCTTTAGATATCGAAGCTTTAATAACCGATGATTATTTAGAGGTAGAAAGCAAGATCGCAGAGTTAGCGCCAGAGCTCATTCTGGGAACGCAGATGGAGAGGCATATTGGCAAACGGCTTGGCATTCCATGCGCAGTGATTTCGGCACCGGTTCACGTTCAAGATTTCCCTGCGCGGTATTCTCCCCAAATGGGGCCAGAGGGTGCAAATGTTATTTTTGATACTTGGGTACATCCACTTGTTATGGGCCTAGAAGAGCATTTGCTTACAATGTTTAGGGAGGATTTTGAGTTTTCGGATGCAAATGGCCCAAGCCATCATGCAGCGCATCAGCCAGCTGCTGCACCAAAAGACATTGAGCCTGAAGAAGCTTTGTCAAAAGGAAGTTCATCAAATGTAATCTGGATGACAGATGCTGAGAAAGAATTGCGAAAAATTCCCTTCTTTGTTCGTGGCAAGGCTAAAAGAAATACCGAGCGATATGCCGCGGATAACGGCGTTTTGGAAATTTCAATTGATACACTTTACGAGGCGAAAGCTCATTATGCTAGATAGTCGCTTCCATAACCCTCCCAATGAAATATCATATCGTATTTCGATAATTACTCTGGATTCCCATAATGCGATGCCTTGCGAGCGCGCCTTGTCTAATTTAGTGCAAGATTTTAAAGGTTTAGAATTATCGATTTTCGCAGCAGCTGAATGGGGTGAAAATCCAAGTGCTTTAGAAGAAGCAAAAGCCGCAATTGGAAAATCGGACATAATTATTGTAAATCTTCTTTTCTTAGAAGATCATATCCAACCGATTTTGCCGTTACTAAAGGCCAGACGTGAGGAATGTGACGCTATGATCGGCGTGGTATGCGACGCTGATTTAGTAAGACTTACTCGAATGGGATCGCTAGATATGCAAGCCCCAGAGAGCGGGGCAGTTGCATTATTGAAAAAATTAAGGGGTTCTTCGAAACCATCCTCGGAAACTGGCGAGAAAAAAATGCGAATGCTACGCCGGTTACCAAAAATATTAAAATATATTCCTGGCAAAGCCCAAGACTTAAGGGCTTGGTTTTTGGTAATGCAATACTGGCTAGGGGGTACTGACGAAAACATTGAGGCAATGTTGAGGTTTTTAATTTCGCGTTACTCACATGTTGATAGTTGGCAAGGAGTTTCGGCCGAACCGCCTAGAGAGTATCCAAATGTAGGTGTCTATCATCCTAGTTTGAAGGGTCGGATATCAGAAGATCTGCGAGATCTTCCAGTAGTTAAAAACCCTAAAGCGACAATCGGCCTATTATTGATGCGTTCATATGTTCTAAGCGGTGATACCGCGCATTATGATAGAGTTATAAGGGGTTTCGAGGAAAGGAATATTCGCATTATACCAGCTTTTGCGGGTGGCTTAGATGGTAGACCAGCAATTGATAAATATTTCGCTGATAGTTCTGGCACATCTATTGATACTCTGGTTTCTCTTACTGGGTTTTCTCTTGTTGGTGGTCCAGCTTACAATGATACTGAGGCTGCTGTAGAAACCTTGTCAAAGTTAAACGTGCCTTACATTTCTGCGCATCCTCTTGAGTTTCAAACTTTATCTCAATGGGAAAATTCTTCGACTGGGTTGGGCCCGATTGAAACTACTATGCTTGTGGCTCTACCAGAACTTGATGGGGCTACTTCACCAACAGTCTATGCAGGTCGACAAGGGGACGCCGTGTCTTCGAAGGCTATGTTGCCACACAATGAAAGAGTTGATGCGCTGATTGCCCGTGCCGTTAAAACAGCAGAGTTAAGACGTTCGGAGGTGTTTGAACGACGAATTGCCATTGTTTTATTCGGATTTCCCCCAAATGCTGGAGCGGTTGGTACTGCAGCGTATTTAGAGGTCTTTGAGTCTCTATTTAATACTTTAAAAGCGATGAAAGATGCTGGTTACCAAATTGACTTACCAAAATCATCTGCTGACTTAAGAGAAGAGGTTCTGGCTGGGAACGCCGAAATTTACGGACAAGAAGCAAATGTAGAAAATCAGGTTAGTGCTGACTGGATCGTGAAAAACACTCCATGGCTATCTGAATTGGAAGACCAATGGGGTTCAGCGCCTGGTCGAATTCAGTCAGATGGAAGCTCAGTTTTTATCCTCGGAAAAACGTTTGGAAATGTGTTTGTGGGTGTTCAACCTACTTTCGGCTATGAAGGTGATCCTATGAGGTTATTGTTTGAAAAGGGTTTCGCCCCCACGCATGCCTTTTCAGCATTTTATCAATGGTTAAAGTTGGGTTTTAAAGCAAATGCCGTTTTGCACTTTGGCATGCATGGCGCTCTAGAATTTATGCCAGGTAAGCAGACTGGTTTAAATGGAAAAGACTGGCCGGATAGATTAATAGGTGATTTACCAAATATTTATTTGTATGCATGCAATAATCCTTCTGAGGCTAGTCTGGCTAAACGTAGAAGCAATGCAACTATAATAAGTCATTTAACGCCGCCTTTGACTTCTGGTGGACTTTACAAGGGCCTTTTAGAGCTGAAAGATAGCTTAGTGCGCTGGCGCGAGATGGATGATAAAAATCCTTTGCGCAAGGAACTAGAGCTTTTAATTTCAGAGCAAGCAGAAGTCGTCGATCTTGGAAATCAAAAAATTGAAGAGTTATGGGTCAAGCTTTTAGAAACAGAAGATGCTTTAATCCCGGAAGGCCTGCACGTAGTAGGTAGATCCCTAACAGATGAACAAGTCGAAAATTACATAAATGCTTCGGGAAATTTATCGCCTGAAGGCAGAGAGCACTTGGCTAAAAACTTAAGATTGAACAGTGAAATTCCGTCTAT
>OCZA010000782.1_pt1 | contig 10589 bp, 7 predicted proteins | sample 1539021 | NCBI WGS metagenome assembly OCZA01 (sample SAMEA2619376, study PRJEB22493) | marine metagenome | biome: marine biome (ENVO:00000447); feature: surface water layer (ENVO:00002042); material: "saline water (ENVO:00002010), including plankton (ENVO:xxxxxxxx)" | depth 5 m | reverse complement strand
ACTTGTTAGATCATCTTCTAATGCTTATAACCAAGCATTAATGTCTTCACTAGTCGCTAACTTAGGTTCAGAGAACACTACTAAATGGTCCGAAGGTGTTGTTTCTAATTTTGCTAGAGATCCTAAAGGAAGTGACAGAGATCAGGTTAAAGCAATTGCTGCTGGACAAGGTGATATAGCTATTGTAAACTCATATTATATTGGACTATTGTTGTCTTCTGAAAAAGAAGAGGAAATTAATGCTGGAAATGCAGTTTCTGTTTTTTTTCCAAACCAAGGTGAAAATGATAGAGGTGCTCATATAAATGTTTCAGGAATTGCATTAACTAAAAATGCTCCAAATAAAGAAAATGCAATTGAGTTGATTAAATATTTAACTAGTGTGCAGGCCCAAGAAACCTATGTAAATAATAGTTATGAGTATTCTGTTAATCCAAAGGTGAAACCAAACGATATTGTTCAGGCATGGGGAGATTTTAAAAAAGACCCTGTTGATCTAAACATGCTTGGTATTAAAAGGGATGAAGCAATTCGTATATTTGATAAAACGGGTTGGAAATAAAAGAAAAATACATATCAAATAGTAGAAAGCTAATCCTTTCTACTATTTTACTTTCATTAATAGTTATTCTTCCAATTATAGCTTTAATTTTTAGCATAATTAATGTTGATACTTCTAATTTTAATTACTTATGGAATAATCTATTGCTTGATTATTCTCTAGATACTATTTATTTAGTATTAATTACATCTTTATTCTCTTTGATTTTTGGAGTTTTACCAGCCTGGTTTATTAGTACAACAAATTTCAAGGGCAAAAACTTATATGATATTCTTCTTTATTTGCCATTAGCAATACCTGCATACATTATGGCATTTACGTATAGTGATGTATTAAGTTATACTGGTCCAATACAGAGCTTTGCCAGAAAATATCTTCCTGAATTTGCAGATATTTTAAATCAGGATTATTTGCAAATAGAGGTACTGGGAATTATAATGGCATTGTCACTATATCCTTACATATATACTGCCTGTAGACTTTCATTTTCCCTTGTTGGAGCTAATTACATTGACTTATCAAGAAGTTTAGGATTATCAACAACAAAAACTTTTTTTAAAATTGTCATTCCTCTCTCAAGAGTTTCGATTTTTTCAGGTTTGTTTTTAGTTATAATGGAAGTTTTAAATGAATACGGTGCTGTTAAATATTTTGGAGTAAATACATTTACTAGCGGTATTTTTAGATCATGGTATTCAATGCAAGATGTTCAAACAGCTTCCTTACTTGCAGTTTTATTATTTTTTGTTGTTGTTTTATTTTTTGTAATTGAAAGATTTTTTAATTCAAGATTCAAATTTAATTACCAGCCAAACACTAAAAGATATAAAAGTGAAAACCCATCAGACATAAAAAAGATTATTTTACATCTTGTATGTTTAGTTCCAATTCTTCTAGGATTTTTAATTCCAATCTTATTTATAATTGGAAATGTTATTTATGAATTTGAAAGAATTGATTTTTCAAACCTTTTTAGTTTAACTGCTAACACTTTGCTGGTTTCCGGAATAGCTTCAGTTATAATAATTTTAATTGCAGTTTATTTTCAGTTTTTAAAAAGAATTATTAAAAATAAAGCGATGACCTTTTTTAATGAGGCTATTTCTCTCACTTACGCTTTGCCTGGTGCTGTAATAGGACTTTCTCTTATTATTATGTTTACAACTTTTCCATTTAAATCCGAAATTTTAATAGGGTCTTTCTCCCTTTTAATATATGCTTATGTAATGCGTTATATGGCTGTAGGAATTTCTCCTTTAAAGTCTAGTTTTGAAAAACATCCATCCTCATATGATGATACTGCAACAAATTTAGGAATGGGACCTTTTAAATTATTTAAATCTATTCATTTACCAATAAATAAATCAGCTATTGCAATTGCTTTTTTGATAACATTTGTAGATATAATTAAAGAACTTCCCATTACATTAATTTTACGACCTTTTAACTTTGACACATTATCTGTACAAACTTATGAATATGCAATTGAGGAAATGATACCAAAATCTTCAATATATTCTTTAACAATTGTTATGTTGGGAACAATATTGTTAATATTTTTGAAAAAAATTGTAAATAAAGAAATTGATGTTTCTAAAAGTTAAAGATTTAAAAAAATATTATAATCAGAAAGAGCCATTAATTAAAAATCTAAACTTTTCTGTTAACAAAGGGGATATTATTTCATTTATTGGTGAAAGTGGATCTGGAAAAACAACTTTCCTTAAATGTTTAGCTGGCTTAGAAAAAATAAATTCAGGATCAATAGAATTAAATGGTAATATTTTAAACAATGAGAATAGTTTTGTTGAACCAAATAAAAGAAAAATAGGTTTTGTTTTTCAGGATTACCCCTTATTTCCTCACTTAAATGTATTGGAAAATATCTCTATTAACCTTGAGAAAAACTTTTTTTCAAAGATTGATTATATTCTTGATTTAACTAATTTAAAACATTTAAAAAAAAGATTTCCTGATCAACTATCTGGTGGAGAACAGCAGCGTGTATGTTTAGCTAGAGCTTTAGTTAGAGAACCAGAATTACTCCTTCTAGATGAACCTTTTAGTAATTTAGATTCAAATATAAAAGCAACTATTCAGGAGGAAATACATAAAATAATTAAAGAAACTAAAACAACTACAATTCTTGTAACTCATGATATTAGTGATACATTCAATATATCAGATAAAATATTGATTTTTAAAGCAGGAATTCTTCAGCAATATGATAATCCAGTAAGTATGTATTGCAATCCTGTTAATTGTTATTGTGCAAAAATCCTTGGAGATTTAAATCAAATTAACATCAATAAAAAGACATTTTATTTAAGACCTGAGAAAATTAGATTATCTGAAAAGTCTAAATTTAGCGGAACAGTTGAAAAATCTCTTTTTTCAGGGAAGGAATATAAAATTAGTGCAAACATTGATGGTGACATATGGGTCTTTTTTAATGATTTTTCTTTAGAAAAAAATCAAAAAATTTATTTAGATTTTAATAATGAAGACTTACTAGAATTTGATTCGACATGCTCCAATTTTTTTACTCAAAATAACGAGTTGAATTAATTTAAATTCATTCTAAACATATTTCATCATAATTTTGATAAAAATTTAAAAAAATGATTAAATCGGTTAATAGTTGTCTTAATTGCGAAAACTTAGTTGATTCATTAGTGTGCACAAAGCATGATGTTTCTGTAGAAATAGATAATGTTTGTAATGAACACTCAATAAAAAAAGCATTTTCAAAGCTTTCAGATTGTTTAAGTTGTTCCAATTATAAAAAAGCATCGTGTCCTAATCCTGGTAGTTCAGCAGCAGGCATGTTATGTTTTTCATGGTCTACATACTAGTATTAAAGCAGATCGTTTAAAAAAACCTTATATTTGTGCGCAATTAATTTTTTATTAGTTGCTATGAGTACACAAAAATCTAAATTTGTTGAGGTTGGTCTTACATTTGACGATGTATTACTCGTTCCTGCTTACTCAGAGATTCTTCCCTCAGATGTCAATTTAAGTTCTAAATTTTCACGTAATCTTTCAATTAAAGTCCCTGTCGTTTCTGCAGCTATGGATACAGTTACTGAAAGTAAAATGGCTATAGCTATGGCTCAGGAAGGTGGAATAGGGGTGATTCATAAAAATCTTTCAATTAAAGATCAAAGTGAAAAGGTTAGAAAGGTAAAAAGATCTGAATCAGGAATGATATTAGATCCCGTCACTTTAAGTAAAACAAGTAATGTCGGAGATGCATTAAATGCTATGAAAGAGTTTAGCATCGGAGGAATTCCAATTGTGGATAAATCTAATTGTTTAGTTGGAATTGTTACAAATCGTGACTTAAGATTTGAGAATGATTTAAAAAAGCCAATAAGCAAGGTAATGACTTATAAAAAAATTATTACTGGAAATCCTGGAATAACTTTAAAAAAAGCTGAAAAAATTCTTCAAAAAAATAAGATTGAAAAGCTACCAATTATTGATGGTAAGAATAAACTAATAGGCTTAATTACATTCCGTGACATACAAAAAATAACACTTAAACCATCTTCAAATAAAGATGAATTTGGTCGTTTAAGAGTTGCTGCTGCTATTGGTGTTGGTGGTGATAATTTGGACAGATGTAAAATGCTATATAAAGCTGGTGTAGATGCTATTGTTGTCGACACGGCTCACGCTCATACTAAGTCTGTTTTAAAAATTATTAAAGATGTTAAAAAAGCTTTTCCAAACCTAGATGTTATAGCAGGAAATATTGCAACTGCAGAAGCTGCTAAACATCTAGCTAAAGCTGGCGTTGACGGAGTAAAGGTTGGTATTGGTCCAGGTTCTATTTGTACAACTAGAATAGTTGCTGGAGTTGGTTATCCTCAACTATCTGCAATAAACAATGTTTATAATGCTCTCAAAGGCTCTGATGTTTCAATTATTGCGGATGGAGGTGTTAAGCATACGGGTGATATAACAAAAGCAATTGCTGCTGGAGCTGACTGTGTGATGTTAGGATCATTATTGGCAGGAACTTTGGAATCACCTGGTGAGACCATTATATACGAAGGAAGAAAGTTTAAAACATACAGAGGAATGGGTTCTGTTGAAGCGATGGAAAAAGGAAGTAAGGAAAGATATTTTCAAGGTAAGATAAAGGATAAAAACAAATTAGTTCCTGAAGGAATAGTTGGTAGAGTTCCTTATAAAGGAAGTGTAGTAGAAAGTATGTTTCAATTTGTTGGAGGACTGAAGTCGGGAATGGGTTATTGTGGATCAAAAAATATTAAAGATCTTAAGAATAAAGCAAACTTTGTTCAAATAAGTAGGGCTGGACTTGATGAAAGTCATCCACATAATATAACGATAACAAAAGAATCTCCTAATTACACTAGATAGATTGAAAAAATATATCTTTCTTTTTTTAATAGTTTTTTCATGTGATTATTCTAAAAATAATGACAATAATTTTGTTGCTAGAGTTGGTGATTATTATTTAACCCAATCTGAACTTAAAGATCAAATTCCTGAAAATCTGTCAAAAGCAGATTCTACTAAATTAATTAAGAATATTATTGAAAAATGGGCAATTAATAAGTTATTAATGAAAAATGCTCAGTTAAACATGACTGAGGAAGAAAAAATTTCTATTGAAAATATTACTAATTCTTACAAAGAAAATTTAATCATAAATCAATACAAAAATAAAATCTCATACAATAACCCTGATACATTAATTAATGATGATGACGTTAAGGATTTTTATAAAATTAATGCTAAAAACTTTAAACTTTATGATGAAATTATAAAAGGAAGGTATGTTAAGCTTAATAAAAATAATTTTAATATTAATGAAATTAAAAGAAGGTTCAATAGGTTCAATTTAAATGATAAAATATTTTTTGATTCAATTTCTATACAGCTTTTAAATTATTATTTAAAAGATTCTATTTGGATAAATAAAAACCTCTTTTTTAATAAAATTCCAGACTTAAAAAAAGATGAAATTCAAAGAATTGTTAAAAACAGTCTTTTTTACATAAAAGAAGATTCTTTGGCTTTATATTTGATAAAAATAAATAATTATAAAAAGGCTGATGATTATGCGCCATTGGATTATATTTATAATAGAATTAAGGAATTAATTTCTAATAAAAAAAAGATCAATTATTTAAATAAAGTTGACAAAGAATTAATAGATGAAGCAATTAATAAAAACATCTTCGAATTATATGAGTAAACCTTTTTATTTTTTACTTATTTTAATTTTTAACTTTTCAAGCATTTTAGCCCAACAGGATAATCTTTTTGAAAAATTTAAAATTGATGGTGTTGCTGCTGTTGTTGGAGATTTTATCATTTTGGATTCCGATATTGACAAAACCTTAATTGATTTACAATCTCAAGGAGTTTCCGTTGAAGATTTTACAAGGTGTAGTTTATTAGGAAAATTAATGGAGGATAAGCTTTATGCTCATCATGCTGAACAAGACAGTCTTGAAATTGATAGTCAACAAATCTACAGCTATGTTGACCAAACTATTGATTATTTTGTCAATCAACTTGGCAATATGGAAAAAGTATTAGATTTCTATAAAAAAAAGGATGAACAAACATTCAGACAAGAGTTATACGAGATTAATAGAATAAATCAGCTTTCTGAAAGAATGCAAACTACAATTATTGATGAAATTGAGATTACACCTGAAGAAGTAAAGAGTTTTTTTGAAAATATTCCCAGGTATGATTTACCAATATTTGGAGCTGAACTTGAAATATCTCAAATTGTTGTTAAACCAAAAGTTAGTCAAGAAGATAAGGATAAAATTATTCAAAGACTTGAGTCTATAAAAAATGATGTTGTTGTTAATGGATCAAGTTTTGCAACAAAAGCTATTTTATATTCTCAAGATCCAGGATCTAGATCAACAGGTGGAAAAATTACTTTATATAGAAATAGAAAAAATCAAATAGTAAAGGAGTTTGTTGATGTTTCATACAGATTACAAGAGGGAGAAGTTTCAGATCCTTTTGAAACTGATTTTGGATGGCATATTGTTAAAGTTGATAAAGTAAGAGGACAAGAACTAGATGTCAGACATATACTTTTAAGACCAGAAGTATCAAATGAAGCATTAATGGAAGCAAAAAAACAAATAGATCTAATTAGAAAAAGAATTGTTGATGATGAATTAACTTTTCAAGAAGCAGCTAGATCATTTTCTGACGAGAAAACCACAAAAAATAACGGTGGAGTTTTGATAAATCCGACTACTGGTGATACAAGATTTGAATTAACTAAAATTGATCCTGTTTTATATAACCAAATTCAAAGATTAAAAGACAATGAGGTTTCTTCTCCATTACTAGAGAAAGATAATATTGGAACAAGCACTTATAAAATAATTAAAGTTAGCAATAGGTTTGATGAGCATGTTGCTGATTATTCAAAAGATTTTTTAAAAATCAAAGAGCTAGCTTTAAAAGAAAAACAGTTAAAAACAATCCAAAAGTGGATGAATGATAAAATTACTGAAACATACATTTCAGTTAATAGAGACAGTAGAGAATGTAATTTTGCCAATAAATGGTTAAAAAAATAATATCCCTTTTAGTTTCCACTAGACTTACCGCAATCTTATTTATTACTTTTTCAGCGGCTATGGGAATCGGAACTTTCATTGAAAGCATGCATGGAACTAATGCAGCAAGAATTCTTGTGTATAATGCATTTTGGTTTGAATTGATGATGATTTTGTTTTTAGTGAATTTTATTTTCAATATTAAAAGATACAATTTGTTGTCTAGACAAAAGCTTGGTATTTTATTAATGCACCTTTCATGGATTTTAATAATTATAGGTGCTGGAGTTACTCGTTATATTGGTGATGAAGGAGTAATGCCTATAAGAGAAGGCAATACATCTGATGAATTCTTATCTGCTGATACTTATTTAACAGTTTTGGTTGATGGAGAAATAAATGACAAACCTATTAGAAAGAAACTTGAAAAAAAACTGCTCCTTTCTGAATATACGAACAATAACTTTTCTATTGATGCTAATTATGGTCAACAAAAAATTAAAGTTGAATATATAGACTTTACTGAAAATGTTGAGTATTCTGTTACAGAAACAGAAACTGGTACCAATTTTATAAAAATTGTTGAAGCTTCAAGTGGTGATCGACATGATCATTATATTGAAGAGGGGGAGGTAAAAAATCTTCATGGCTTATTGTTTTCATTTAACAATTATACAGAAGGTGCAGTAAACTTTATTTATGTAGATGGGGAATTGTTTATCCAAAGCTCTTTTGAAGGGTCTTATATGCGAATGATAGATCAGCAGTCTGGTCAAGTTAATTTAGATTCAATTGAAGAGCTTCAGCTAAGATCATTATACAGTATAGCTGGTTTACAGTTTGTGATTCCAGATGGTGTAGTAAAGGGAGAGTATCAAATAATTAAAAACCTTGAAGAGGAGACAAATCAAAACTCACTAAAACTTAGAGTTTCATCAATCAATGATTTAAATCTTATGGAGTTTAAAGAAATTGAGTTGTTTGGAGGCAAAGGAGTTACTGACAATTATGAAAGATTAAGTCTCGGAGGACTTGACTTTTCAATAAAGTATGGCTCATTAGTTTATAAATTGCCTTTTTCTATTCAATTAAATGATTTTATTGCTGAAAAATACCCAGGAACAGAGAAGAGTTATAGCAGTTTTAAAAGTAAAGTAACTGTTAATGACAACAAAATGTTTGATTATGATATTTATATGAACAATATTTTAAATCATAAAGGATATCGTTTTTTTCAAGCATCATTTGATCCTGATGAACTAGGAACAATCCTATCTGTAAATAAAGATTTTTATGGAACTCTAATTACTTACATTGGCTATATTTTACTTTACATTGGACTTTTAGCTATAATGTTTTATGGAAGAACTAGGTTTAAAGAATTAGGAAAAAAATTAAACAATTTAAAAGGAATCAGAAAATCAATTTCTGCTCTTATCCTAGTTTTTACATTTAACGGATTAAACTCACAAGACTACACACATCAAAATAATAACTTTATATCAGATTCAATTATAAAGAATTATAAAGTTGATCTCAATCATTCTGATAAGTTTGGAGAACTTGTTATTCAAGATTCAGGTGGTCGAATGAAGCCAGTAAATACTTTTTCATCTGAATTATTAAGAAAAGTTAGTAAATCTGACAGTTACAACGGACTTAATTCTGATCAGGTTTTACTTTCTATTTTAAGAAACCCCATTGCTTGGTATTCAGAACCGATAATCTATATAAAAAGAGGAAATGATAGTATAAGAAGTGTTATTGGTATAGATAAAAATCAAAAATTTGCTGCCTTCATGGATTTTTTTGATTCTCAGGGTAATTATAAATTAGCCTCATATTTAGAGAAGGCATATAAATCATCACTTCCAAATCAATTTGAAAAGGACTTTATTGATTCTGACAGAAAAGTTAACTTACTTTTTTCAGCTTTAGAAGGGGAGATACTTAGAATTTTTCCAACTCCATCAGAAAACAACGACAAATGGGTATCATATTCAGAATTAAAAGATGAGAACTATAGGGGAATAGACTCTTTATTTGTAAATAATATATTTCCTATCTATCTAAGAGAATTAGATACTGGAATGAAAACAAATGATTATTCTAAAGCAACTGAAATGCTTGAGAGCATAAAAGGATTTCAATTAAAATATTCAAGTAATATAGTTCCCTCCGAAAATAAAATTAAAGCAGAGGTTTTATATAATAAAATCAATGTTTTTGAAAAACTTTTTCTTTGGTATTTTATTGTTGGAATGTTATATTTTCTATTCATAATTTTTGATATTTTTTCATCCAATAAGTTTATTATTAGATTTATGAAATATTCTTTATTATTTTTTAAATCTTCAATTTTTATTCTATTCATAATTCATACTTTAGGCTTAATAGCTAGATGGTTTATATCTGGCCACGCACCTTGGGGTGATGCATATGAGTCTATGATATATGTTGCATGGGCTACTATGGGTATTGGATTGTTATTTGCAAAAAAATCTGATTTAACTCTTGCTTCAACTGCTTTTGTTTCGTCCATGATATTAATGATAGCTCATTGGAATTGGATGGATCCATCAATTGCAAACTTAGTTCCAGTTTTAGATAGTTACTGGTTAATGATTCATGTTTCCGTTATTGTTGGAAGTTACGGGCCATTCACCTTGGGTATGATTTTAGGAATTGTGTCTCTAATTTTAATGGTTTTTTTAACAAAAAACAATAAAGAGATAATAAAGCTTAAACTGAAAGAATTAACTATCATAAATGAGTTAGCAATTACAGTTGGCTTGATTATGTTAACTATTGGTAATTTTCTTGGTGGAATGTGGGCAAACGAAAGTTGGGGTAGATATTGGGGTTGGGATCCAAAAGAAACCTGGGCACTTATAAGTATTTTAATTTATGCATTTGTTTTACACATGAGGCTTATTCCAAAACTCAGAGGAAACTGGATGTTTAATTTAATGTCTATAATTGCATTTGCAAGTATTGTAATGACTTATTTTGGAGTTAATTTTTATTTAGTTGGATTACACTCCTATGCTTCTGGAGATAAAGTTATAACTCCAACATTTGTTTACTGGAGTATTGTTTTTGTCTTTATCCTTGGATTTTTATCTAAATACAAATACAACAAGTATTTATCTAAATAATTGGAATAATTTTTGTTTAGATATATTTGTTATGAACAGTATCATGAAAAAACTAACATTTTATTTCGTTTTTTTTTATAGCTTTTTAGGATATACTCAGGTTGAGAATAATAATAGAAAGATTGATATTGCTCCTCCAAAAACTACAACTGTTTTGCCTAATGTTACTTTGATTAATCCAAATGCGTTTACTATCAAAAAAGAAGAAAAGAAAGATCTTCCCAGGGGAATTATGAATAAAAATAATGAGTTTTTTCTTAATCCAAACGATGTTTACAGGAAGAGGCTTAACAAT
>OCZA010000780.1_pt1 | contig 10613 bp, 10 predicted proteins | sample 1539021 | NCBI WGS metagenome assembly OCZA01 (sample SAMEA2619376, study PRJEB22493) | marine metagenome | biome: marine biome (ENVO:00000447); feature: surface water layer (ENVO:00002042); material: "saline water (ENVO:00002010), including plankton (ENVO:xxxxxxxx)" | depth 5 m | reverse complement strand
GTTTTAGAATAATGAACACCATTAACATCCCACTGTTTTGTGACAATTAAATCTTCTTCGAAATAACTAAAGATATCCTTGCTAGGCATAATCCCTCCTAAGAAGAAATATTTTGTCATCCAGTCCAGATCATGTCTTACCTCGTAAAGATAGGTAATTTCTTTGTTACAAAAGATATGAATAAAAAGCTTTCCATCATCCATAAGCAAGTTACTTAATGAAGATAATATTGATTTATAGTTTCGAAGATGTTCAAACATTTCAATAGAAATAACACGATCAAACTTCTTATCTAAATTAAGACTATTTACATCCATTTTGATTGCCTTAATATTTTTTAGATTCCTTTTTTTTGCCTCTTCATTAATAAAATTAATTTGATCAAACGAATTACTTACTGAGGTGATATTAGATTCAGGAAATCTTGCTGCAGCATAGAGCGAAAAACTGCCCCATCCACATCCCAGATCTAGAATTTCCTGACCATTCATAATGCTTGCTCTCTCTATATACAAATCTAGCATCTTATCTTCAGCTTCGTCTAAGCTGATTTGATCTTCAAATAATGAGCAAGAATACTTTAGCCTCTGGCCAAGAACTTTTTTAAAGAATTCTGGAGGAACTTCATAGTGTTGGTCATTAGCATCAACTGTTTTTTCTGCAACAACTCCATCTGATAATAAGTTAATAACTTTTTCTTTGTTCTTTTCAATATCAGATTCTGCAAGTCTTCTATTAGATAAAAAAAGCGCTGCTTTCTTTATTAAAAAATCTGGGATATAGCCTCTTTCTGTTAGATGTAGTAAAAAATTTGTCATTTATTCTCCAGTAAATATTGTGAAACAGAAATCCTTTTATTTAAAAATCCACCACGACAATATGCAAGATACATATCCCAAGTATTTTTAAATCTTTTATCAAAGCCTAATGCTTCGATATGATCCCAGCAATCTTGAAAATTGAGAAACCAAGCTTCTAAAGTCTTTGCATATGATTCTGGAAAATTCTTTTGCGAGACAGATTTAAGCTCATTATTTTCAGCAAGCTGATGGATTATTTTGTTGCTAGCAAGCATCCCACCAGGGAAAATATATGTTTGTATAAAATCAGGATTTTTTTGGTAACTTTCAAAGAACTCGTCTCCAATAGTGATTGTCTGAATAGCAGCTTTGCCATTCTCTTTAAGTAAACTCTTTATTTTTGAGAAAAAGATCTCCCAATATTCTGATCCAACTGCTTCAAACATTTCAATTGAAACAATGGCATCAAATTTTCCTGATATCTTTCTATAATCAATAAGCTCAATCTCAGTGACCTTTTCCGTTTGCTCAAGCCTTGTTTTAGCAAACTGGAATTGGCTTGGTGATATTGTGATTCCCTTAACCTCAAAACCTCTTCTGGAAGCATATTCTAGGAAGCCTCCCCAGCCACATCCTATTTCAAGTATTCTTGCTCCCTCTTTTAGATTGAGCATATCTAATATTGACTGATATTTATTTTCTTGTGCATCAGTTAGGTTATTTGTTTCTTCATAAAATATGCCGGAAGAGTATGTCATGGAGTTGTCCAACCACAAATTATAAAAATCATTTCCTAAATCGTAGTGTGCTTCAATATTCTTTTTACTTCCCTTAAGTGTATTTTTATTAAAAAAATGATTAATTTTTGCGAAGATTTTAAGGGAGAGCATACCATTTGAAATCTTTGCAAAAGCCTGTAAATTCTTAGGAAGATATTCCATTAATTCAATCAAGTCTTCTGTTTGCCAATAGTTATTGATATAGCCTTCTGTAAGTCCAAGAGCTCCGCGTCTAAAAATAATCCAAATCCCAAGCCAAGAATTAAAAGTAATTTCTAAAGAAGAGTGATGGTTTCCTAGTTCAATTCTTTTCTTGTTTGGAAGAGTTATTAAGATATTCTTGTCTTCAAGTTCACCAATATTCTTGTTTAAGAAATTTTGAATAAGATCAGTCAGCATATCCGCTGTCTCCATGAGGAAAAATTTTAAATTTCTTCATCCAAAGAAAGAATGCCTGAATATGAATCCTAGCAACAACAAGAAGAGAGCTTAAAGCTAAACTAAAATAAAATATAAGTTTCTTCATCCCTGTCGTTTTGATAATTGCGCCTCGTATATTTGTAACAATCTCTGCTTTCTTTTCTTTATTAAACTGATTTATCTTTATTTTAAATGGGTTTCTGGATAAATTAAATTTATAGAAGCCAGATTTCTCTGCAAAAGGAGAAACATACATATTCTTCTCAACTTCTAGCCAAATATTTTCTGAGATAGTGTCTCCATTATTTTCAATGATATAAATTTGATCTTCATGAAATGTATTTTTCACTTCGGCTACAAAAAATTTACAGCCCTCTTGTGTTTCTAAAAACCAAAAACATACGGGGTTAAAAGATTTTATAAATCCAATGTTTGGAGTTCTTAGAAGATTCACTTTGCATTGATTGGCTTCAATACTTTTGTCTTTAATAAAGGACTTCATTGAATCAATAACCTTTCCTGACATATCAGAATAATTATTTCCAAAACTTAAGATCTTAGATTTAATGCTTTTAAACTTTTCTAAGTTGAAATCAAATACATCCTCAACAATAACCGATTTATATTTATATTCAAACTGATGCTTTTTATGGCCTACTCTTCTGTGAGACACAGCTCCATCAAATAAATTTAACCTTGCTTTATCCATTGATAATTTTAATTACTTCTACTGAAGATTTAATGCCATCTTCATGAAACCCATAACCAAGATGAGCACCTGTAAAGTATGTTCTATTTTTGCCCTGAATTGATCGTATCAACTTTTGCCCCTCGATTGTTTTTTCACTATAAAGAGGATGTTCATATTTAATTTTCTTAAACACTTTTTCTTCATCGACATCGGGATAATTCCCTAGCGTTACGAAAATATCTCTTTTTGAATCTAATTTTTGTAAATTATTCATCCAATAAGAAACATAATCATATTTATTCTTCTTGAAAGAGTTCCAGGAAGACCATAGAGATTTTTCATTTGGCATCAGGCTTGAGTCATGATGAAGCAGAACACTATTAGTTGTATATTCGAACAAAGATAGTATTTCTTCTTCCTCAGAGGACGAATCATTAAGCAGTTCTTCAACCTGATTAGCATGACAGGCAAAAACTATTGCATCATATTGATATGCTTTGTCATTGCTTAGAACAAAAACTTTTTCTTTTTCTCTTTTTATAGATACGTTTGCATTTTCGATAACATTATTTATTTTTGAGCGATTAATTAGTTTTTCTATGTAGGTATTGCTTCCTCCCAAGACTGAGAACCACTGGGGTCTTTTAATTAAATCCAATAATCCATGATTATTAAAAAATCTCGAAAATGATTTCATTGGGAATCTACTGATTGATTCCTGCGATGAAGACCAAATTGATGCAGACATTGGATATACATAATTTTTCTTAAAAAATTCTGAGAATTTTCTCTCTTTTAACCAATCTTCAATTGTTCCATTTGAATCAATATTAGATGCGATATTATTAAATCTAATCATTTCAAGAAAAATCCTTATTTTTTTTAAGCTATTAAAGAATCTAAATTTTTTAAAGTCTTCTGAGCACCATGAAATATTTTCTGCATCCACACTAAAAGACATAGAGGTTGGATGAAGTTCAATTTCTAGTTCAAGGAATAATTTTGTCAACAAAGGATAATTTCTATCATTCATTACTATAAAACCTGAGTCGACTCTTACTTCTTTTTCAAGCTCTAAAGTGTGTGTATGAGTATGCCCACCAAGTCTGGAGTCTTTTTCAAATAAATCTACTTCGTGCTGATCAGATAGATAATAAGCTGCAGAAAGACCAGATATTCCTGACCCAATAATCGCTATTTTCAGAATCTTCCCCTTGTAAACCTCATTCTTATTGTATAAATCCTAATCAAAGCCACAAAGGTGATTACGCATTGTGTAAAAATTGAAATTGATAGTGGGTCGGACCAATGCCACCTATCTATCGTGATCCAAAGTAAAAAAGTTTGAAGTGGGAAATTAATACATAGCCCTATAAATACAATTATTATACTTTCACGAAATGCAGTCTTTTCTGTTTGATTCATAACTTTCCTCTAAATTTGAAATGGCTTATGAAATTCTTACAGCTGTCCCATAGGCCATTACCTCTGAGGCACCTTGAACAATTTGAGATGTCTGGAACCTGAAATTTATAATTCCATTCGCTCCTTTTTGTTTAGCTTCCTTAATCATTCTTTCATAAGCCTGATCTCTAGCTCTTTCTAGAAGCTTTGAGTAACTAACAACCTCTCCACCAACAAGATTTTTCAGAGTTGCAAAGAAATCACTTCCAACATTTCTTGCTCTCACGGTGCTTCCAACAACTATGCCTAAGTATTCTTCGATGTTTTTATTCTCGATTGAATTGGTGGAAACAACTAAAAAATTATCACTGTCCATTAATAAAGAATATTATAAAAATTAATATTTATCTATATGGTTTTAGGTTTCGGAGTGAGCAATTTGTGCTGATAATACAAAAATGTCCATTGCAACATCAAGCTCATCCATATCTATATAGGTTGGAGCAATTCTCAAGACTGAATCATTTGGATCATTTCCATATGGATAAGTTGATCCTGCGGGTGTTAGCATCAATCCAGCCTCTGCACATAGTGACACAATTCTTCTAGCAATGGGTTTTTTTGAATAGAAGGTTACGAAATAGCCACCAGTTGGGTTTGTGTATTTACCAATTTCGCTGGATAAGCTAGATAGTTTTTTATTAACAAGTTCGAACTTTGGTCTTATAAGATTTGCATGTTTCCTCATATGTTCAAGAACATTCAATTTGTTTTTAAAGAAATTAACATGTCTTCTTTGATTTATTTTATCTGGACAAATTACCATCATATTTCTTACTCTTTCAATTAATTTAAAATTCTTTTCGCCAGTTGTTAAAAAAGCCATGCCACCACCGCCAAAAGTAACTTTTGAAAAAGAAGTAAATACAGCTACATTTTCCAAAGCACCCAAACCATCTGCTAAAACAGGAATTGGTGTCTGGGGCTGTGTTTCATCAAAGTCATGAATTAAGTAAGCATGATCAAACAAGTTAATAAAGCTTGGGTTATATTCTTTAGTAATCTTTAATAGGTTAGTGATATTTTCATCAGAAAATACTTCGCCTGAAGGATTGGAATGCCTTGGAACACAGATTAATCCCTTAATATTTGGATATTTGGAAAGTTTCTTATTTAGATCTTCAAGATCGATTCCAGATGTGCAAAGGTTTACAGTATGCATTTTTAGTCCAAGGCCTTCTAGAGTGGCAAAATGTCGATCAAATCCAGGCACGGCACAGAGAAATGCTGGCTCTTTATCATCTTTCCAAGGATCATCATCTATACCAAAGAGAAATCTTCCTAAAAGAAGTTGAGTCATTAGAAGATAGCTAGATTGCTCTCCGGCAATTGTTAAGTCTATTTTGCTATCAAGAATGTCTGCACCAAGTTTTCTAGCCTCGATGATCCCAATTGGCTCTCCATAATTCCTTAAGTCAACACCATTTTCTCCAATGGGATCAACAGCCTGAGTCATTAAATCATTTGATAAGTCTAGTTGGTTAGAATGTGGTTTTCCTCTAGTTAGATCAATTGATAAGTTTTTTTGCTTTAGCGCTTCAAAAGTTTCAAGTAATTTTTTCATCACATTATGAGTGTTATCAATTTAATGAAATAATAATGCATATGGATGAAAATATAAATTTAATTTTCTTAGAGCTTCTGCTGGCAATCCCTCTAGTTGGTATTGTGCTTTGGTTTGTTTATAGAATGAGCAAAAATCACAACTCAAATATTGAGGAAATAGTTTCCAAGATAGTTCAGGAAAAGAATGAAAGCTCTTCAAAGCATAATTTAGAAAAAATTGATTTAACGCTTAAGCCCTTTAAAGAACAACTACGAAATCTAAATGAAGAAATTGTTGGCTTAAAAGAAGAACAAGCTGCATCAAAGGAAAGTTTTAAAGATCACGTATCAAAAATAATTGAGCAAACTGATAATATTGGAAAAGAAGCAAGAGACCTAGCTTTAGCTTTAAGTGGAAATGTCCAAACTCAAGGTGCTTGGGGAGAGCAAGTTTTAGAAAAAACACTTGAAGAATCTGGGCTGAGAAAGGATAAAGACTATGTGCTCCAAAAAAAATTTACTGCTGGCGATGGATCTACTGTTCAGCCAGATGCTGTTGTCTTTATGCCAAATAATAGAAGTATCATTATCGACTCTAAAGCCTCTCTTACAGCATACTTGAGGTATGTTGATACTGAAGATGAGTCTGAAAAAGAAAAACATCTAAAAGAGCATCTAAGCTCCTTAAAGACTCATATAAAACAACTGTCATCTAAGTCTTATAAAAGTATTGAAGAGCTTGGCTCGGCTGACTACATTTTAATGTTCATCCCAATTGAATCAGCTTTGTCTCTTGCTCTTATGAATGATTGGGACCTTCAGAAAACCGCTATGCAGAGTAAAATGGGATTTGTGACGCCAACTAACTTGATAGCAATTCTAAGAGTTGCGGAAAGCTTATGGCGACAGGATAGATTAAGTAAAGATGCTGAAAAAATAGCTTTGAGAGCTGGCCTAATGATTGACAAGCTTGTTGGTCTTAAAACAGATTTTGAGAAAGTAAAAACCAGCTTTAATGCCACTCAGGATGCAATAAATGAAGCAGAAAAAAAGCTGAATACTGGTAAGGGAAATCTTACAAATCAGGCAAAAGAGTTACAAGAGATGGGAGCAAGATCAAAAAAAGTTCTCACAGACTCAGATAATAAATAAATATAGTGCAACATTTAAGATTATTTAAAATACTGTCATATCCTTGGCTAATATTTATCTCAATAATATTTATTACTTTTATTTTTTTAGGCTTCTCTCAACCACTCAATGAATATGTAACATCATCTTTGATAATAAAGATGACATCTAATACTTTATTATTGTGCATTCTGGTTGCAATATTCACTATATTAATAGCTGTTCCTTGCTCAATCTTTGTAACAATGTTTGATTTTTATGGAAGAAAGTTTTTTTCTTGGGCTTTATGTTTGTCCCTAGCATTTCCTATCTATGTATATGCTTTTATTTTTGTTGGCGCTGCTGAAGAGGTTAGTTTCATTTCTGGTTCTATTAGAGAAAATATAGTTTTGTCTGGTCTGGTAATGTCTCTAGGCTTATATCCATATACATTCCTTTTATGTAAGGCGCAGTTAAGGAAAACTGGAGTATCTATATTCAAAGCTTCGAAGTCTCTAGGAAAAAATAACTTCCAAACAATTTATCTTATTCTTCTTCCGTCTCTGAAGCCTGCAATAATTGCTGGAACAGTTTTATGTGTCTTTGAAACCATCTCTGATTTTGGCGGCGTTGCAACACTTGGCGTTAATACTCTAACTGTTGGTATCTTTAATATTTGGTTTGGTTATCAAGACTTGATATCTGGAGCAAAAATATCTCTTATGCTTTTCTTCTTAGCAATGATCATCTTATATATTAGTAAACTAAACTCTGATACCAGAAAGTCATCAGGTGCTGGTAAAGCAAATCATAGTTTAATTAAACCTAATAAAATATTTAACTTTTTAATTGTCCTGTTTTGCTCACTCGTTTTTGTAATAACCTTCGTCATTCCACTAATGCAACTTATAGCTTGGTCTTCAGAAAATATCAAAAACAATATTCCATTGGAGCTAATCTTAAATTCTTTCTTAATAGGTTTTATTGTTGCGTTGGTTGCTTCAGTTATTGCAATAATTCTTTCACTGGGAAGTTTCAAAAGCTCAAATAGGATTATTTTTAATTTATCGACAATAGGCTATGCAATTCCAGGTTCTGTTCTGGCGGTTTCTCTGTTATTAGTCTTTAGCTTTTACTTTGATTTATCTATAACAGTATTCGGTATTTGGGGATTATTTTTATGTTTATTAATAAGGTTTATAACACCTTTAATACGTTATTTGGATGCAGCCCTTTCGAGCATGACTGAAGAGACCCTTTCAGCAACAAGGATCTACTCAAAAAGTTTATTGAAAACTTTTAGAAGTATATATTTTCCAGCTTTATATCCGTCTCTGTTATTAGGCTTTTTGGTTGTTTTTATAGAAGTTATTAAAGAGCAGCCTGCAACATTACTGCTAAGGCCAGTTGGTTTCGATACCTTGTCATCAAAGATTTATAATTTTACCTCAGAGGGTCAATGGGAATTAGCTGCAACTCCCAGCATAGCAATAATTCTTTTAAGTTTAATTCTTGTATTGATATTAAATAATAGAGTTGATAATGAATAGAACCTTCCTATATGAATCTCATCTGGGCTTGGGATCAAAATTTGTTAATTTCTCAGGATGGGAAATGCCCATACATTATGGCTCTCAGATTAATGAACATAATTGTGTAAGAAATGGTGCTGGTATTTTCGATGTTTCTCATATGAATATCTTTGATTTCTTCGGTGTTGAGGCAAAAGAATTTATGAGATATGTGTTAACAAATGATGTGAACAAAATAGACGATGGTTCTGCACTTTATAGTGTCATAACGAATAATGAAGGTGGGATAATAGATGATCTAATTGTTTATAAGTTTAATAATGAAAAATTCAGAGTTGTATCAAATTGTTCTACTTTTGATGATGTAAATAACTTCTTTGAATCAAATATTATCAAATTTGATTGTAAGTTCATTCATAACCCAAGTTTAGGCATCCTAGCTATCCAAGGACCAGAATCTAAGATTGCTCTTGAAAATATCCTTGAATTAGAGCTTTCAAATTATAAAAGCTTTTCATTTACTGAAAGAAATAAACTTTTCATTTCAAGAACAGGTTATACAGGGGAAGATGGTTTTGAAGTTATTGGTGAGCCTGAAGAATTACAAAACATTTGGGATTTATGTATTTCTAAGAGTATTCCTCCAATTGGTTTAGGTGCAAGAGACACTTTAAGAGTTGAAGCTGGGATGAACCTCAATGGTACAGACATGACCATAAAAAATAATCCCTTTGAGTCTAATTTAGGTTGGGTTGTAGATTTTAGTGATGACAAAAGAGACTTCATTGCTAAAGAAAACCTCACTGAAATTAAAAACACTAACAAGGTTAAGCTTGTTGGTGTTTTACTTAATGAAAAAGGAGTTCTGAGAAGTGGTCAAAAGATCATCAAAGATGATTTTGAAGGAGAAGTTACAAGCGGTACTTTTTCGCCATATATGAAGAAAAGTATTGGCTTAGCTAGGATACCGATGGATATGAATAGAAATGCCAATGTGCTGATAAGAAATAAGCTTCTAAATGTAAAAATATTATCGATACCTTTTATAAGAAAAGGTAAAATTATGATATGAATGAAACGCCAAGTGATCTTAAATTTCTGGATTCGCATGAATGGATAAAAGTAGATGATAATACCGTTATAGTTGGTATTAGTGATCATGCTCAGAATGAGCTTGGAGAGGTTGTTTTTGTGGAATTACCAGCAATTGGAGATGAGTTCATCTCGGGCGATGAAGCAGCAGTGGTGGAATCTGTAAAAGCTGCATCTGAAGTGTATACTCCCATATCTGGTGAAGTTATAGAAGTGAATGACACTCTTGAAGAAAACCCTGAGCTTGTAAATACCTCTCCTTATGAAGAAGGTTGGTTCTTCAAATTAGAAGTTAGTGATGAAAATCTCGGAAGCATAGATAGTCTTATGACAGCTGAAGAATATTCATCCATGCTTGATGGTAATAGTTAATTAAATCATAAATGAATCAGATTAAATCTTTCGTTGATAGGCATATTGGTATTGGTGCTGATGACCAAAAAGATATGCTAAATTTTCTTGGTTATAAAGATATGTATACATTTATTAAGGATGTTGTACCTGAAAGTATATTAGAAGATGATTATTTAGATCTTGGAGAGGGGTTATCAGAGATGGCAGCTCTGAAAAAGCTTGATAAGGTTGCCAAGCAAAATAGAGTCTTTAGATCTTATATTGGGCAGGGTTACTATGGAACAGTTACCCCTAAGGTCATTAAAAGAAATGTGTTTGAAAATCCTGGATGGTATACCTCATATACTCCTTATCAAGCTGAGATTTCTCAAGGAAGGTTAGAGGCGCTAATAAATTTCCAGACAACTATCTGCGAGTTAACCTCAATGGAAATAGCTAATGCATCTCTTCTTGATGAAGCTACAGCCGCAGCTGAAGCTATGATGCTAGCAAAAAGAGTATCAAAAAATAAATCTAATTATTTCTTTGTCGATAAAAACTGTTTCAAGCAGACTATTTCTGTTCTTAAAACGAGGGCTAAGCCATTTGGTATTGAGCTTGAGATTGGAGATCCTCAAGATTTTAATGAAAAAGATTTTTTTGGAATGTTAATACAATATCCAAATAAATATGGAGAGATAGAGGATTTCTCAAAACTATCAGATTATTGTAAAAAAAATAAGTCCTTGCTAGTTTGTGCTACCGATCTTCTTGCCTTGGCTCTTTTGAGACCTCCAGGAGAAATTGGTGCTGATATTGTTATAGGTTCATCCCAAAGGTTTGGTGT
>OCZA010000767.1_pt1 | contig 10703 bp, 10 predicted proteins | sample 1539021 | NCBI WGS metagenome assembly OCZA01 (sample SAMEA2619376, study PRJEB22493) | marine metagenome | biome: marine biome (ENVO:00000447); feature: surface water layer (ENVO:00002042); material: "saline water (ENVO:00002010), including plankton (ENVO:xxxxxxxx)" | depth 5 m | reverse complement strand
TACCTGAGGCTAAAGCCTTATCATATCCCCATTCAAGTTGATCATTGGTAAAGGTGCCTCGCTTATTGCTGTCTTCACCTTCTCCCTTGATGAACAGTCTTGAGAATGGATTACGCTTATCCAAGTCCAGCTCTGCATAGGCATAATTGAGAATAGCAGACAGGCTGTTGATACGCCTTCTTATGGTGGCAGTCTTATTACCTTTCATATCCAGATGACGGACAAACAGCTTGGCATCTTCTCGAGTGTACTGGCTGACATCTCTATCACCAGCCAGTGATATGAACGGGTCTACAGCCACCTTGATTGGCTTATGATGTACTGATCGAAGGGATAGGTATTCACTCACGTAATCAGAGAGCAAGCTTGGCCTTGGCTTAAAGCTAGTGACGACAGCAATAACATCTATTGGGATGATGTCTGTCGTATTACTCCAAGATCCCTCCAGTACATTACCCAGACGTTTTGCATAAGCTTCAGCTTCTTCAGGGCATTTGGACAAAGCTTGCCTTATGAATGGACCATAGGCTTTCACTGCGTGCTTAGGCACACGGCGGTTATAATAATAGGTGCCTGAACGGCATAATGTGTACGGAATGTGTGACACGACGGTCTCCCTCGATGATTAAACTCGAAGGAATTTCAATAAGTTGTCAGCCTAAATCTGGTACCCACGGCCGGACTCGAACCGGCACGGCCTATTAAGCCCAGAGATTTTAAGTCTCTTGTGTCTACCATTCCACCACGTGGGCTTCCAGATACTTGGGTCTTATTGTTGATTTTGAAAATACAATCAAGTCAATTTTTTTTGCTTGAAGCAATTTAAATAATGGAAGAAATAAGTAATATAAAATATGAAAAGGCTAATTATTTTTTGGTGAAAGGATAAATAATGGCAATCGCCAGAGTATCTTCTTTTGACTTCACTTCTCCAGAGAGTATGCGACATGCACTACAGCGATATAAAGAAGAGAGAGAACGAATTTTTCCGCATCTTGAGCTGAGTATGTGCGTTAATACTGGTCCTTCATCATTTGTAGATGTAGCGGTTTATCCCAATCAGGAGGTAGCAGACAAAAATAAAGAAGCACGGCAAAAATTTCATGACGATGTTTTTGGAGCTTCGCTGAAAGATGAATTCTACTATGAGGGCGACATTGACTATTTTTATCAGTCTGAGAGTTTCAAAAAAATTGGGTTTTGAACTGACTTACAAAAATATTTAAAGGTAATTCCATACAGCACAAGCCTTGCCTGTGCTGATTTGAAATTTGCGTAAGTTCAAGCTGCCTTATTTTCAAAGCGCCCGCACCAGTCATCTACTGTTACTACGGGCCAAACAGCTTTATTATCATCCTTTAGAACGATTGGCGGGTTTACCCTACAGGATCCACTGGATCTATTCTGATTTTCGTAGAAATTACACTTCTCACATGCTTGCATTAACATCATCCTATTTTAAAACGATGACCCTGGCTTGCGGTAGGCTAGCTGGGGCCGTTGTTGTGCAGATAATACTTACTCAACCAATGTCAAGATTTTTGTTTATTTTCAATTACTTGAGTTTTTTTGTCGGGAAATTAACATACAATGAAGAACAAATTTTAAGGCTTTAAAACCTCAAAGATATGATCCACAAACCATTATAAGTAACACTAAAAGATGTCTTGAATACAAGAGACCACGAAACAACCAGTTTTAGAACTGATGAAGCAAGTGTTAAATTATTCCAATAAGTACAAAGCAAATCCAGCAACAGCTATATGGGCTAAGGTAATAAGAATGGAAACTGTATGCAGTATCACAAATTTGCGCTTATGCTTATTGTCAGCAGCCAAATTTATTGCTGGCATTAGAACTAAGCTAGTTGGGATAGTCGTAATCGCAATGATGAAAATTAATAAAAAAGCATCAAAATTTATAAAAACCAGAATGAACGAGGCTATTGTTGCGACGCTGATTACGTAAAGATAAAAGAAAGGAAACGTATTACGGATAAATTGTCGGGCAATAGGCACGTCTAAAAACTTGAAAGCAAGTGTACCAAACCCCAAAGAAAAAAGTAACATTCCTCCAAAGAGAAATGCTACTAATAGTACGGAGATAAACTCCATATGATTTATTGTCCCTTAAGAAAAAGGCTTAAAAAAGCCAATACCATCAAGGCAAAAAAAGACGCAGTGATGCCAATCATCATTTTCATCTTAATTTTCGAATAAATCTCAGCGGCTGTTTCAACTTTTTCTTTATCACCCTTTTTCATCTGATAGTCCCTCTATTGCTAAACTTATGTCCTATTTCCTCTGAGTGCGAAAAACAAACCACCTACCCATAAAAATACATGCAGGTTATCGTACAAAATCACATCAATAAGGCTCTCAGGTTGACCGATCCAAATTACGCCAGTGGTTATTGAGCATATCGTAATACCGGAAAATCTGGTTATCATATCCCCAAGCTCTGGCACTAATTTTTGTATTGACGCTAGTTTTGCAGCAAACAAGCCTCCCACTAATAACCCTATACCCGCGCCAAGTTCACCGTAAGACACGAACCACCAAACGAGGTAGGGTAGTTCATAAGCTTCTGCATCTTCCGCAGTAACCGGGAATTTAGACAAGCCCTGTTGAATGAAAATAATGGCTAATGGAATACGAAATAGCCAATGGCTCATACAAAACTCTGGTATCTTCATTGAAATACGCTTTAGAATCATATCCATGTTAAAAATCCTTTTTATTTAATCTTTTATTTCATAAATTACTCGGGTCTTTCCTAATAGACTTATCAGAGAATTTACTACTAAGGATACGAATGGATAGTTCTTACAGATCACTAAATAAGTGAGATGCGGCAGGATACCGCACCAATCTTATTTATAACCTGTAATTTAAATTCTTCTTATCGAGATAATATTAAGCTTTTAGAATAAGGCTTATTTATTTCTTGAAAATCGTTGCTTTATATTTCCCCATAGCTTAGCCATCCCCAGGGGTTCATATATCATAAATACTATGATCAATACACCAAACACAACCTGTTCTATCGATGAAATAATCGTTGCGTCAATCGCGCCATGGAAAACATTATTTCCTACACTATTGAGCAATACTGGGAATAAAAGAATAAAAGCAGCCCCAATGAAAGCCCCACTTATTGTACCTAGGCCACCTAGAATAACCATAAATAAAATTTTAAATGATAATTTGATATCAAAAGCGACCGGCTCTAACGATTTAAGGTAAGTGAACGCAAATAGAGCGCCAGCAACCCCACAATAGAAAGCGCATATAGCAAACGCCTGTAATTTTGTTTTGAGCAAGGATATTCCCATGGACTCCGCAGCGATGTCCATGTCGCGAACGGCCATCCAATTACGGCCGGTACTTCCCCTTGCCATATTTACCGCTAGAACCGTCAAAACGGTCACAACCACGAGTATCACAAGGTACATCTCTAAAGGTGAAGTAAATGGCTTGCCTAGTATCACTATATCTTGGGCAGTAATAATTCCTGACGTATCATAATTTTTGAACCAACCAAATTTATCAATCATCCATACAATGAAAAATTGAGAGGCAAGTGTCGCAACCATTAAGTAGATGCCTCTTACTCTAAGGCTTGGTAATCCGAACAAAATTCCAAAGGCGGCTGCTACTAATCCAGATAATCCGAGTGCAACAAAAAACGGTATGTCTGGCACTCTGAGGATCAAGTTGAAGCAAGCAAAGGCACCCGCAGCCATAAAGCCGGCCGCTCCTAAAGCCAACTGCCCGGCGTAACCCATGACTATCTGCTGCCCAATGGCCGCCAAAGCTAAACACAGCCACGGTATGAGGATAGAAGAATACCAATAGTCCGTCTGCACTACTAAGGGGATTGCGACAAAAGAGAGGATCATAGCAATCAAAAAGTTTGTTAAGTCAGATCTTGTATATCCCATAATACTATTATTGTTACTCACTTTTTGCTCCATGATTTATACTCGTCTAATTATCTTCTCACCGAATAGACCTTCAGGCCGATACAGTAGGAAAAAGATCGCCAGGACGTATGGCGCCCAACCCTCAATGGCTCCACCAAAAAATGGACCCAAATAAACTTCAAGTACCTTCTCGGTGGCACCAATAATCAAACCTCCAATGATCGCTCCAGGGATGGAAGAAAATCCTCCAATGATCAAAACAGGTAGTGCTTTGAGTGCCAAATCTACCAAGGCAAATTGGACACCAGCTCGGGCACCCCACATCATTCCCGCTACCAAAGCAACAACGCCCGCGGCTGACCAGACTAATAACATGATGTTTTTCAAGGGGATACCGATTGAGCTGGCAGCACCAGGGTCGTCTGCAACCGCTCTCAAGCCCAGTCCCATCCTTGTATACTTAAACAACAACGCTAAACCTATAATGAGCACCGCCGCCACTATGCCCGCTGTCACATCGAGTGCACTTACAAAAAGACCAAAAACATCAATGATCCACTCAATTGGGAAATCACCAATACCTAGATCAAGTCTTCTGACCTCAACTCCCCATGCTGCTTGAGCAAGTCCTTCTAGAACAAAACCCAAACCAATTGTTGCCATTAGCAACGTATCTTCGCTTTGGTTCATTAACGGATTGAGCACCAACCTCTCAGTACAAAACCCAACAAGAACCATGAGTAAGACGGTCACCACAAAGGACACAGGAAATGATAATCCTAACTCCATAAAGCCCACAAATGCCAAGACAGCGAAAAAAACCATCGCACCTTGCGCAAAGTTGAACGTGGAAGATGCTTTGTAAATGAGAACAAAACCTAAAGCGACAAGAGAATACATAGTACCGGCAAGTAATCCCGCTACCACAACTTCAATGAAAAATAGTACTTCAGTCATGTGAAACCCCCAAATACGCGTCGATCACTTCCTGATTAGCTCGCACTTCGTCTGGAGGCCCATCAGCAATTATCTTTCCATAATCCAAAACAACAACATTATCAGAAATGTCCATAACCACTCCCATGTCATGCTCGATCAAAACCATCGTCGTTCCAAGTTCGTCATTCACTTTGAGGATAAATCTGCACATCTCTCTTTTTTCTTCAACGTTCATTCCAGCCATAGGCTCGTCTAACATCAAGAAATCGGCCTCTGTTGCTAAAGCTCGTCCAAGCTCAACTTTTTTCTGCAAACCATAAGGCAGCTTACCAACTGGCGTATTTTTAATATCCGCTATCTCTAAAAAGTCGACAATTTCTTCGCACTTTATTAGATTTTCTTTTTCTTCGGCTCTTGCTTTTGGAAGTTGAAACGCAACCTGCATGAAATTTGAGTTCATATGCAACCGTCTTCCGACGAGGATATTGTCCAAAACAGACATTCTCTTAAATAACGCCAAATTTTGAAATGTACGTGATATACCTTTTTGAGCAATCAGGTTTGGCGTAATTTTTTCTAAAACTTCACCTTTGAAGGCAATTGATCCTTCTTGTGGCTGGTAGATACCGTTAATACAATTTAGAAGCGAGCTTTTACCTGCACCATTCGGTCCAATTATCGCTTTAATTTCGTGTTTTAGAACGGAGAAGGAACTGTCAGTAATCGCTTTGACACCCCCGAAACGCAGCGAAATGTTTTTCACTTCTAAAACTGGTTCACCAATTGGAAAATTTCTATCTATAGTCATTGTACCCTGTTCAATATTTGGAGTTTCCTTCAAACGCTTTGCTTCAAGCTAGTTTTTTAGTTTCTTCTTCCCGTAATACGTCACGGAAGTTCTTTCGCCCTTCCTTCGATATACCAAGATAGAGTTCCTTAACTTTCTCGTCATTAAGTAGTTCATTAGCTGAGCCATGAAGCATTACGTGTCCTGTCTCAATTATATACCCGTAATCAGCGTTACGTAGTGCAACGTTGGTATTCTGCTCTGCCAACAAAATACTGACCCCCTCTTTTTCATTCAGTTCTTTTACAATATTGAAAATTTCCGCAACTAGCTGAGGTGCCAATCCCATAGATGGTTCATCTAACAGAAGCATCTTTGGTTTTGCCATCATGGCTCTCGCAACAGCTATCATCTGCTGCTCTCCACCCGATGTAAAGCCCGCCTGGCTTTTCCTACGATCACGCAAACGATTGAAGTAACCGTAAATCTTCTCTAATTCATCTTTAATTTGTGACTTTGATAATTTGCGGGAATATGCCCCGGCAATTATATTTTCTTCTACGGTTAGGTGACCAAAGCATCTTCTTCCCTCGAGTACTTGCACCATTCCCAAAGCAACCATTTCGTAAGGGTTTTGATTTTTTACCTCAGTCCCATCGTATATAATACTGCCTTTTGTGACTTTTCCTCGTTCTGCTGCCAACATTGTAGATATTGACTTTAACGTTGTACTTTTGCCGGCGCCATTACCGCCCAAGAGCGCAACAATTTTACCCTTCGGTACATTAAGAGACACATCATGAAGTGCAGAAATTACGCTATCATACATGACCTCAATACTATTTATCTCTAAAATATTATCGGAATTCCCAGTCATTTATTCTCTCTCAGTATTTGGCCGCATGTTTTTAGCTTATTGACTGGTCAATAACTAACTATGCTTACCTATCAGTTGTATATTTGCAATAAGACCAGCGGTCTACCCGCTGGTCTTATTTTTTTTAATGGCTTATGGACAAACTTTAGGAGTGATGTTGTTTTCAGCTGCGAACTTAGCTGCTGAGTTTTCAACAAGTGATCTAATGTAAGCAGGATCCATAGGAGCCTCCCAACCAGTTACTTGATTAAACTTTTCACCGTCCCACTGCATCACAGCAAATTTACCAGCACCCTCATGGTTAGCGCATGAGATACTAAATGGCGCTACCATTCCTTTGACGCCTATTTCGCCAAGACGGGCTTCAGTCATGTTCAGAGCTTCGTACCCATCTCTAAATTCAGCGCCTGTGACAGCTTTTCCAACCTTGTTATGCATTTCTTGTGCATTTTTCAAAGCTTCGATCCACATTACAGCAGCGCCTAGACCACGGTTCCAATAAACTGAACCAACACGACTTTCGTCGTTAAGGTTTCCTTTTCCAGCACCATAAACTTGCTCTTTGATTGCAGCAACCAATGGATAATCGGCACCAGGCAGCGCATTTGCAACTGCGTAAGTTCCGACCGCTGCATCACCCGCAGGATACATATCCTCTTCGGCCGCACCAAATGTAACATACATCATGCGATCTCGTGGAAAACGAATTCTCGCAGCATTTGTCATGGCAGTAGAATTCATACCAGAGCCAGCTCCCCAGAAAGTTACCCAATCTGGCTGCTCTTTTCTGATTTGAAGCCACTGAGATCCTTGCTCCAAGCCGGGTGGCGGTATTGAAATCTCAACAAGCTCTACGCCCCAGTCCTTCGCGATAGATCGCATAGCCGGTAATGGCTCACGTCCATATGCAGAGTCAATGTGAAGGTGTACGATCTTTTTACCGTTCATCTTGTCAACGCCGCCTTCTTGTTCTGCCATAAATTTCATTTTCACAGCAATTTGAGACCAGTAGTGACTCGCAGCATTAAATACCCATGGCCATACTCGTCCATCGGCTCCATCAGTACGTCCGTACCCATACTGAGCGAGAACAACATTGTCCTCTGCCATTCTGTTAATCACAGCGTATGCACCTGGTGTTCCCAAGGTGTCAAATACCACAATCCGCTGACCATCTTTCTCAAGAAGTCTTTGGTAGCATTCAACTGTTTTCACAGCATTATATTCAGTTTCACACTCTTGCCATGTCAACATTACTCCATTGACACCGCCATTCATGTTTACGTAGTTCATGTAGTCAATCTGAGCACCGTAGTACCCAGTACCCATCGCAGAATAGGGTCCAACCCTACTACTGGCTATCGGGAAATATTGCTTCTCTTCTCCAAACGCTATTTGAGGAGTAGCAAACATTGATAGAGCCCCAGCAGCAACCGCTACTGAACCAATCAAGTAGTTTTTTAAAGTTTTAAAAATCACACCTTTTCCTCCCTTGATGCTTGTGGCCTTTAATGTTCATTTATTGAACAATAACGTTTCACATCCCCTTTGATTTAAAAGCTGCGACATAAAAGTCAATAAATACAATAGTATACAAATTTTACTATTTTAAATCATATACATAATGGTATTTTTTTATACGAGCCAACGACAAAAGTTTTATTAAAACGCGCTGCTTGCTTGGTCTTTCACGGGGGGAGCCGAGAAAACACCTGGCTTGTAGCGAGGTTGCCCCAGGGTAAGTTTTCCCACATGATTGTCAAGGCATTCAGCATAATTACTGATCGTAATACTTGATGATGCCATTTGTTTTACTTATAGCGATCTAACCCGTACAATCGTACAGCTCATAATATTAAAAATAGCTATTCAGCGGCAATGGATTTCGAGACTGCTTCTACCCTAACCGCAGAAAATTTATATTCAGGGATCTTACCATAGGGATCAATTGCTGAATTTGTTAAAATGTTTGCAGCTGCCTCAACATATGCAAATGGCACAAACACCATATCCTCTGATACCGCTCTATCAGACCTAGCCATTAAAGCAATATTCCCACGCTTCGTCGTCAGTTTTACGAACTCGCCCGGTGCTACGCCTAATTTCCGCAATGTTTTTGGATGCAGCGAACAATTAGCTTCAGGTTCCACCGCATCAAGAACTTTGGACCTTCGCGTCATAGAGCCCGTGTGCCAATGCTCCAATTGCCTTCCAGTGGTTAAAATCATTGGATAATCTGCATCAGGAACTTCGTCCGGCGCAATTACAGATGCGGGCGTAAACTTTGCACGGCCCTCAGGTCTTGGAAAACCTTCACCAAAAACAATTGGCTGTCCTGGATCAGTTTCTGACAGTGATGGATAGGTTACCGCACTGTCATTTTCCAAGCGATCCCAAGTAATATTATCAAGCGACCGCATATTTATAGCCATTTCATTAAAAACTTCTGATGGATCTTTGTAGTTCCAATCCAAACCAACTCTTTTAGCGAGTTCAACCTCTATCCACCAATCAGCCTTTGCCAGTCCCGGAGGCATGACAGCAGGCCTTGCCATTTGCACCTGCCTGTTTGTATTTGTAACTGTTCCAGACTTCTCAGCAAACGCTGCAGCAGGTAAAATTACATCTGCATAATTTGCTGTCTCAGTGATAAAGATGTCTTGAACAACAAGATGCTCTAACTTTGCCAGAGCATCTCGCGCATGTTCAACATCTGGATCAGACATAGCAGGATTTTCGCCCAGTATGTACATGCCTTTTATTTTATTACCGTGGACTGCATCCATTATCTCAGTGACAGTAAGACCCTTTTCAGCACTGAAATCTCCAGAATTCCAAACTGATGTAAATGAATTCCTGACGCTTTGATCAGTCACCGTCTGATAATCAGGAAGAAACATTGGGATCAGCCCTGCATCAGATGCGCCTTGTACATTATTTTGCCCACGTAGCGGATGCAATCCGGTTCCTGGTCTACCTATTTGACCGCTCATTAGTGATAAAGAGATCAAACACCTGCTGTTATCGGTACCATGTACATGCTGTGAAACACCCATCCCCCAAAAAATCATTGCAGCTTGGGCGCCCGCGAATGTCCTAGCCACATCTCGCAAAACACCCGGCTCTATACCGCATATTTCACTCATTTTTTCAGGTGGAAAATTTTTCAAGTGTGCTTTTTCTGCCTCCCAATTTTCCGTATACGCCTCTATATATTGCTGATCATAAAGGCCCTCTTCTACAATGACATGCATTATTGCGTTCAACATAGAAACATCCGCTCCAGGACGAAATTGAAGCATGTGACTTGAAAATCTTTTCAATGCCTGGCCGCGCGGATCCATAACGATTAATTTCCCCCCCCGCTTTGCGAACTGCTTGAAATAAGTCGCAGCGACTGGATGATTTTCTATCGGATTGGCACCTATTACTATAGCGACATCCGCATTTTCAATCTCATTAAATGTAGCTGTGACGGCAGCTGATCCAACATTTTCCATTAATGCAGCTACAGAAGATGCGTGGCACAACCTAGTACAATGATCCACATTATTGTGACCAAACCCTTGGCGAATGAACTTTTGAAACAAGTAAGCTTCTTCATTGGTACATTTAGCACTTCCAAAGCCCGCCACCGTCTGGCCACCTTGCTTGTCTCTTAAGTCTCTCAATCCTTTTGCAGCAAAATCTAGCGCTTCATCCCAGGTTGCCTCTCGAAAGAAATCTGACCAGTTGCTCGGATCAACATTCAACCCTTTTTTGGGCGCGTCACTTCTTCTTATTAGTGGCTTTGTAAGCCGATGATCATGGTGAATGTAATCAAAACCAAATCGGCCTTTAACGCAAAGCCTTCCCTCGTTCGCAGGTCCATTGATCCCTTCTACAAACTTTATTTTGTTGTCTTTGACTTTTAAGGAAACTTGACAGCCTACCCCGCAAAAAGGGCAAACGCTTTTCACTTCCTTATCATAATCTTTGCTATCACCGACTTGCCCCTCATCAACAACTGAAGACGGCATCAAGGCACCTGTAGGACAGGCCTGAACGCATTCTCCACAGCCAACACAAGTTGAAGAACCCATAGGATCTGCCATATCAAATGTTGGGTAAGAGTTGTGACCACGCCCTGACATCCCAATTACATCATTTACTTGAACTTCACGGCACGCGCGCAC
>OCZA010000762.1_pt1 | contig 10746 bp, 5 predicted proteins | sample 1539021 | NCBI WGS metagenome assembly OCZA01 (sample SAMEA2619376, study PRJEB22493) | marine metagenome | biome: marine biome (ENVO:00000447); feature: surface water layer (ENVO:00002042); material: "saline water (ENVO:00002010), including plankton (ENVO:xxxxxxxx)" | depth 5 m | reverse complement strand
CTCAAGGACGTCCAATGCCAATGAGAGACAATGAAGTGAATGCCATTCTAAACCGCGTTCAAGAGGGTGAAGAGTCTCCAAGAACCCTATTAACTTATGAAGTGGGAGAAAAAGTGAAGGTAAACGATGGTCCGTTTGAAGATTTTGATGGTATGGTCGAAGCTGTAGATAACGACAATCAAAGACTAAAAGTAACGGTTTCAATCTTTGGACGAGAGACACCTGTCGAATTAGAATTTACTCAAGTCTCAAAGCAGACCTGAGTAGTAACTGTGGAAGGGTATCGTGTCGCGATGCGTATCCCGTACCACACAACTTGAATTTCTCTGACGCGTTGGAGAGATGTTGGAAAAAGGAGCCGTTAAATGGCTAAAAAATTAGTGGGCACACTTAAACTGCAAATACCTGCTGGTCAGGCTAACCCCTCACCGCCTGTAGGTCCAGCGCTTGGACAGCGCGGAATTAACATTATGGAATTTTGTAAGGCATTCAATGCAAAAACTGGCGACATGGAACAAGGTGCTCCATGTCCAACAATAATAGAGTATTTTCAGGATAAATCGTTTTCTATGGAAATTAAAACACCGCCGGCCTCATATTATCTAAAAAAGGCTGCAAAGTTAAAGTCCGGCGCAAATACTCCCGGTCGTGAAACTGTCGGATCAGTAACTGCTGCTCAGGTAAAAGAAATAGCGCAAGCAAAGATGAAAGATTTGAATGCAAACGATATTGATGCAGCTATGCAGATCATTTTGGGCTCTGCAAGATCAATGGGTATTGAGGTAAAGTAAATGGGAAAAATAGGTAAAAGAACCAAAAAAGCACTAGAAGCTTTCAGTGGGAAAAGTGATGTTACAATTGAGGAGGCGGTCAAGCTTGTAAAATCCAATGCAACCGCCAAGTTTGATGAAACAATAGAGATCGCAATGAACCTTGGCGTTGATACGCGTCATGCTGATCAAATGGTTCGAGGTGTTGTCGGCCTGCCCAATGGTACTGGTAAGAGTATGAGGGTAGCTGTTTTTGCGAGAGATGCAAAAGCGCAGGAAGCAAAGGACGCAGGGGCAGATATTGTGGGAGCAGAAGATTTGATGGAAACTGTACAAGCAGGCACAATAGATTTTGACCGCTGTATAGCAACACCTGATATGATGCCTATTGTGGGGCGTCTCGGTAAAGTTTTAGGGCCCCGCAATCTAATGCCAAATCCGAAAGTGGGAACGGTAACTGTTGATGTTACTGAAGCAGTAAAGGCAGCTAAAGGCGGTGAAGTCCAATTCAGAGCTGAAAAAGGTGGTGTTGTTCATGCAGGTATCGGCAAAGCATCGTTTGACGAAAGTCAACTAGTTGAAAATGTAAAAGCGTTTATTGATGCAGTTGCAAAAGCGAAACCATCTGGGTCTAAAGGATCGTTCATGAAGGGAATTACTTTGAGTTCGACTATGGGTCCAGGTGTGACCGTAAGTCTAGATAAATCCATCGTTTAGAATGGTTAAACTGTTTTTCTGGATAGGCAATTTTTATATCTGCGCTCAGTTAAGGACCTTTAAGTATTATTTTTGTAATGCCTCTTGTTAATTTGCTAAGAATCTCATAAACAGCGCGCGGGAATCATAAAAGGTTCTCGTCTGTCCGAGATGGAGGGTTGGCGCGAGTCGATAAATCCTTCCTGAGATGGGAAGCGAGTTTTTAGGTAATAACGCGATGCTTTATTGTCCTCAGTTCTCGGGACCCTATTTCTAGGACCCGAACGCCAAATGTCTTTTTGGCTAAACTGAGCCGGGGATTATCCCCAAATTTGGAGTGAAACTGTGGATAGAGCGCAAAAAGAAAAGGTGGTCGAAGAACTCGGTCAAATTTTTGAAAGCTCTGGCGTTGTGGTGGTTGCAAAATACACAGGCCTTACAGTTGCTGAAATGCAGGATCTTAGGGCGCGTGCAAGCGAGGCGGAAGCTTCTGTACGCGTTGCTAAAAATAGACTTGCAAAGATTGCTCTTGATGGAAAATCTTGCGAAAACATGAGTGAGTATTTGTCTGGAATGACGGTTCTTACTTACTCAGAAGATCCTGTAGCAGCCGCTAAGGTTGCTGAGCAGTTTGCAAAAGATTATGATAAGTTCGAAATTTTAGGTGGATCGATGGGTGAAAATGCTCTAGATCGCGCTGGCGTGGAGGCTATTTCAAAAATGCCTTCTCGTGATGAGCTTATTTCTTCCATCGTTGGATGTATCGGGGCACCTGCTGCAAACATCGCAGGTGTACTTGGTGCACCCTCGAGCAATATCGCAAGCATTATTTCTACAATTGAAGAAAGAGCTGCATGAAGCAATTTAATGGCGTGTTATATGTAACGAAGCACGTTGGAACACAACTTATAACGGAAAGAGTCGAAAATGGCTGATCTGAAAAAATTGGCAGAAGAGATCGTTGGTCTTACCCTGCTAGAAGCACAGGAACTTAAAACTATACTCAAAGATGAGTACGGCATCGAACCCGCGGCGGGTGGAGCAGTAATGATGGCTGGACCTGCTGGAGATGCTGGTGGAGCAGCAGCAGAAGAAAAGTCTGAGTTTGACGTTGTTCTGAAAAGCGCAGGCGGTAACAAGATTGCTGTGATAAAAGAAGTCCGTGGCATTACTGGCCTAGGTTTGAAAGAAGCTAAAGATTTGGTGGAGGCCGGCGGTAAAATTAAAGAAGGTGCCGAAAAAGCTGAAGCGGAAGAAATCAAGTCTAAGCTGGAAGCTGCTGGTGCCGAAGTAGAACTGGCATAAAAAAATATTTGAACTAGTTATAAGCTGGATCTGATATGTTCAGATCCAGCTTCGTCTGTCTTATAAAGCATCACTTGACAGTGTGTTTTGTTGGGAAAGATGTCAAAACCGGGAGACTTTCTAACGGGAAGAAAGTCAAGAATAGGTTTTCATAGTTCCGCTCTCGTGTGGGAATGTAACTGGTACCCGACAGATTGCATTGCCAGTGAGATAAATAAAAGGTGTGTAATACAATGGCACAGTCCTACATCGGCCAAAAACGTCTAAGAAAATATTACGGAAAAATTAGAGAAGTACTAGATATGCCGAACCTCATTGAGGTTCAAAAGTCTTCTTACGATTTGTTCTTGAAATCTGGTGATCAATCTGAGCCCTTAGATGGTGAAGGAATAAAAGGTGTCTTCCAGTCTGTTTTCCCAATTAAGGATTTCAACGAAACATCAATACTGGAATTTGTCAGTTATGATTTAGAACTACCCAAGTATGATGTTGAAGAGTGCCAACAACGAGATATGACTTACAGTGGTCCATTGAAAGTCAAGCTCAGACTGATAGTTTTTGATATTGACGAAGATACGGGTGCGAAGTCGGTCAAAGATATCAAAGAGCAAGACGTATTCATGGGAGATATGCCTCTCATGACCCCAAACGGAACATTTGTTGTAAATGGCACTGAACGGGTAATTGTTTCGCAGATGCATAGATCACCGGGCGTATTTTTTGATCACGATAAAGGCAAAACACATAGTTCCGGAAAGCTCCTTTTTGCCTGCAGAATTATCCCTTATCGCGGTTCATGGCTGGATTTTGAATTTGACGCCAAGGATGTTGTCTACGCCAGAATTGATCGTCGAAGGAAGCTCCCAGTAACAACTTTACTTTATGCTCTTGGAATGGATCAAGAAAGTATAATGGATGCCTACTACGAAACAGTGCAATACAAACTTAAAAAAAAGAAGGGGTGGGTAACGAAGTTTTTTCCTGACCGAGTCCGGGGAACTCGGCCTACTTTTGATTTGGTTGACGCCGCTAGTGGAGAGGTAATCGCTGAAGCAGGAAAAAAAGTAACCCCAAGAGCAGTGAAAAAGCTTAAAGATGAGGGTAAAGTTACTGAGCTATTGTTGCCTTATGATCAGATTATTGGCCGGTTTGTTGCCAAGGACATGATTAATGAGGAAGATGGAGCGATTTATGTGGAGGCTGGAGATGAGCTTACCGCTGAGTATGACAAAGAAGGTGTTCTAATCGGTGGGACACTTAAAGATCTTGCAGATGCAGGTATTGACGAGATCCCTGTTTTAGATATCGATAACATAAACGTCGGCGCATATATACGAACTACAATGGCTCAGGACAAAAATTTGAACCGAGACACTGCTTTGCTGGACATTTACAGAGTTATGCGCCCGGGAGAGCCGCCGACAGTCGAAGCAGCATCCACATTGTTCGATACACTATTTTTTGACAGTGAGCGTTATGATCTTTCGGCTGTCGGACGGGTTAAAATGAATATGCGGTTGGCCCTTGATGCAGAGGATACTCAAAGGACGCTTCGAAGTGAAGATATCGTAGCATGTATCAAAGCTTTGGTAGAATTGCGCGATGGTAAGGGAGAAGTTGATGATATTGACCACTTAGGCAATAGGCGGGTCCGGTCAGTAGGTGAGTTAATGGAAAATCAGTATCGCGTTGGTTTATTGCGAATGGAAAGAGCCATACGCGAGCGTATGTCCAGTGTTGAAATAGACAATGTTATGCCCCAGGACTTGATTAATGCTAAGCCTGCCGCTGCCGCTGTTCGAGAGTTTTTTGGATCCAGCCAGCTGTCTCAGTTTATGGATCAAACTAATCCACTGTCTGAGGTTACTCATAAGCGGAGACTTTCTGCATTAGGGCCTGGTGGATTAACAAGAGAACGTGCTGGATTTGAAGTCAGAGATGTTCATGCAACTCATTATGGTCGTATGTGTCCTATCGAAACGCCTGAAGGTCCAAATATTGGTTTGATCAACTCTTTGGCAACGTTCGCTCGTGTCAATAAGTATGGTTTTATTGAAACTCCATACCGAATAGTGAAAGACGGGCAAGTTACTGATGAGGTGCATTATTTGTCTGCCACGGAAGAGATGAGGCACACTGTTGCTCAAGCTAATGCAAAGCTAGACCAAGCCGGAAAATTTATTAGTGAACTAGTATCAACTAGGCAAAATGGTGACTATACTTTAGCTCCAAATCAAAGCGTTGATCTCATAGACGTGAGCCCAAAGCAGTTAGTTTCTGTCGCCGCGTCTCTGATACCATTCCTTGAAAATGATGATGCTAATAGAGCTTTAATGGGGTCTAACATGCAGCGTCAGGCAGTTCCTTTATTGAGCGCAGAAGCCCCACTGGTAGGTACGGGTATGGAGGGTGTTGTCGCTAGAGACTCAGGTGCTGCTATTATGGCAAAGCGTGCAGGCGTTATCGACCAAGTTGATGCTCAGCGTATAGTTATAAGAGCAACCGAAGATCTTGAATTGGGTGACGCTGGGGTTGATATCTATCGACTAAGAAAATTTCAGAGGTCTAACCAAAATACTTGTATTAATCAGCGCCCGTTAGTCAAGGTCGGGCAAACAGTTGGAAAAGGAGAAGTAATTGCAGATGGGCCTTCAACTGATTTAGGTGAATTAGCTCTTGGCAAGAACGTAGTCGTGGCATTTATGCCCTGGAATGGATACAATTACGAAGACTCAATTCTTATTTCTGAACGCGTCGCCAGAGATGACGTGTTCACGTCAGTGCACATCGAGGAGTTTGAGGTTGCTGCTCGTGATACCAAGTTAGGGCCAGAGGAAATAACTCGAGATATCCCTAACGTGGGTGAAGAGGCGCTTAGGAATCTGGATGAGGCTGGAATAGTGTATATCGGTGCAGATGTTGAGCCTGGTGATATTTTGGTTGGCAAAATAACTCCGAAGGGTGAAAGTCCCATGACACCAGAGGAAAAGCTACTAAGAGCGATATTTGGTGAAAAAGCATCTGATGTGAGAGACACCTCTCTGCGGGTAAAGCCCGGGGACTATGGAACTGTGGTAGAAGTGCGAGTTTTCAATAGGCACGGGGTCGAAAAAGATGAGAGGGCACTTCAGATTGAGCGAGAAGAAGTTGAACGCTTGGCCAGAGACCGAGATGACGAATTAGCAATATTGGATCGCAATATTTATGCTAGGTTAAAAAATACCTTGGTAGGAAAAAATGTCGTTAAAGGTCCTAAGGGTGTGAAGCCTAACACGAAAATTGATGATGAGCTGCTGGGCTCATTAACAAAAGGCCAATGGTGGCAACTTGCTCTTTCAGAAGAAAAAGATGCTCAAATTGTTGAGGCATTGAATGAGCAGTACGACGCTCAAAAACGTGCACTTGACGCTCGTTTCGACGACAAGGTAGAAAAAGTTCGTCGCGGAGATGATTTGCCCCCGGGCGTTATGAAAATGGTTAAGGTGTTCATAGCTGTAAAACGCAAGCTTCAGCCGGGTGATAAAATGGCAGGGCGTCACGGAAACAAAGGTGTGATATCCAAGGTTGTACCAATGGAAGATATGCCTTTTCTTGAGGATGGAACTCCAGTTGACTTTTGTTTAAACCCTCTCGGTGTTCCTTCTCGAATGAACGTAGGTCAGATTTTGGAGACTCACATGGGTTGGGCTGCGAGAGGTTTAGGCCTCCAAATTGATGATGCCATCCAAGATTATCGGAGAACGGGTGATTTAACGCCGGTAAAAGAGGCTATGCGGATAGCTTACGGGCAAGATGTTTATGATGAAGGGTTAAGTGATATTGATGACGAGTCATTGCTAGAGGCTGCAGGGAATGTTTCTCGGGGGGTCCCCATTGCTACTCCAGTTTTCGATGGCGCCAAAGAAGGTGACGTCGATGATGCTTTGAAGAGAGCAGGATTTGACCAGTCTGGTCAATCTATTCTTTATGACGGGCGAACAGGCGAACAGTTTAGCAGGCCTGTTACGGTTGGAATTAAGTATCTTCTTAAACTTCATCATCTTGTGGATGACAAAATCCATGCTCGTTCCACGGGTCCATATTCTCTAGTTACGCAGCAACCGTTAGGCGGTAAAGCTCAATTTGGTGGACAACGTTTTGGAGAGATGGAAGTTTGGGCTCTTGAGGCTTATGGTGCTGCCTATACTTTGCAGGAAATGCTGACTGTAAAGTCTGACGATGTGGCTGGCCGTACCAAAGTCTACGAGTCTATCGTTAAAGGTGAAGATAATTTTGAGGCTGGGGTTCCCGAGTCATTTAACGTGCTTGTTAAAGAGGTTCGTGGATTGGGCCTTAACATGGAACTTCTTGATGCAAAGGAGGACGATTAAAGCAAGTAGCTTTATTTAAATTAATCCTATTGCAGATATCGAGGTATAAAAATGAACAAAGAACTTACAAATAATCCTTTTAACCCCCTTGCTTCTCCCAAAGTCTTTGATGAGATAAAAGTATCTTTAGCTTCTCCTGAGAGAATACTTTCGTGGTCATACGGAGAGATCAAAAAGCCAGAGACTATAAACTACAGAACTTTTAAGCCCGAACGTGATGGTTTGTTTTGCGCTAGAATATTTGGCCCAACTAAAGATTACGAATGTCTTTGTGGTAAATATAAGCGTATGAAATACAGGGGTGTTGTGTGCGAGAAATGTGGCGTCGAAGTGACCTTGCAGAAAGTACGGCGTGAAAGGATGGGACACATAGAGCTAGCCTCTCCGGTTGCTCATATTTGGTTTCTTAAGTCTCTTCCGTCTCGGATAGGTTTAATGCTTGATATGACACTACGTGATCTTGAGCGCGTCCTATACTTTGAAAATTACGTAGTGATAGAACCTGGTCTTACAGATCTTTCCTATGGGCAAATGCTTTCAGAGGAAGAATTTATGGATGCTCAGGATACTTATGGTATAGATGCTTTTACTGCAAACATTGGTGCTGAGGCTATCCGTGAGATGCTTGCTGTAATTGATCTGGAGGCAGAAGCAGACCGCTTAAGAGAAGAGCTTAAAGAAGCAACTGGTGAATTAAAACCAAAGAAAATTATTAAGCGATTAAAAGTTGTTGAAAGTTTTCTTGAGTCCGGAAATCGCCCTGAGTGGATGATTCTGACAGTCGTACCAGTTATCCCACCAGAGTTGAGACCTTTAGTACCATTAGATGGCGGTCGATTTGCTACATCGGATCTTAACGATCTTTATCGCAGAGTGATAAACAGAAACAATCGTTTAAAGCGTTTGATAGAATTAAGAGCTCCAGATATAATTGTCCGGAATGAGAAGCGTATGCTTCAAGAGTCTGTAGATGCACTTTTTGATAATGGTCGAAGGGGGCGAGTAATTACTGGGACGAACAAACGTCCATTGAAATCGTTATCGGATATGCTGAAGGGTAAGCAGGGACGTTTCAGGCAAAACCTTTTGGGTAAGCGTGTTGATTTTTCTGGTCGTTCAGTAATCGTTACTGGGCCCGAGCTAAAGCTACATCAGTGTGGGCTACCGAAGAAAATGGCCTTAGAGCTTTTCAAGCCATTTATATATTCCAGACTAGAGGCTAAGGGGCTTTCTTCAACAGTTAAGCAAGCTAAAAAGTTAGTAGAAAAAGAGCGACCTGAGGTTTGGGATATCCTAGATGAAGTAATTCGCGAGCACCCAGTTATGCTCAACAGGGCTCCTACGCTTCACAGGCTCGGTATTCAAGCTTTCGAGCCAGTTCTAATAGAAGGAAAAGCTATTCAGCTTCACCCTCTCGTATGCGCTGCCTTTAACGCTGATTTTGATGGTGATCAAATGGCTGTGCATGTGCCGTTAAGCCTTGAGGCACAACTGGAAGCTAGAGTCTTAATGATGTCGACAAATAACGTCTTGTCGCCAGCTAACGGGGCTCCCATTATAGTTCCGTCGCAGGATATGATCCTTGGCCTTTATTATACAACAATAGAGCGCGAGGGTATGAAAGGCGAAGGGATGTCTTTCAGCTCAATAGAAGAAGTACAGTATGCTTTAGATACTGAAACGGTACATCTTCATGCAAAGATACAAGCTAGAATTGGCCAAATTGATGAAGAAGGAAATGAAATTTTCAAACGGTTTGATACTACACCTGGCCGTGTGAGAATAGGTTCATTACTTCCAAAAAATGCAAAAGCACCATTCGATTTAGTTAACAAATTGTTGCGAAAGAAGGATGTGCAAAGTGTTATCGACACTGTTTATAGATATTGTGGTCAAAAAGAGTCTGTAATTTTTTGTGATCAAATTATGGGAATGGGTTTCAAAGAGGCGTTTAGGGCTGGTATCTCATTTGGTAAAGACGATATGGTTATTCCAGATGATAAGTGGGGCCTTGTTGATGAGACCAGAAGCCAGGTGAAAGATTTTGAGCAGCAGTATATGGATGGCCTGATTACTCAGGGTGAAAAATACAATAAAGTAGTAGATGCATGGTCAAAATGTAATGATAAAGTTACTGATGCGATGATGGGAACAATTTCTTCTGGTACTCGTGATGAGGAAGGAGCGGAAGCTGAACCAAATTCAGTTTATATGATGGCACATTCAGGCGCCCGTGGTTCAGTTACCCAGATGAAGCAGTTGGGTGGAATGCGTGGTCTCATGGCTAAACCAAATGGCGATATTATCGAGACGCCTATCATCTCGAACTTTAAAGAAGGGCTCACAGTTTTGGAGTATTTTAACTCTACCCATGGAGCAAGGAAAGGGTTATCAGATACTGCTTTAAAAACGGCGAACTCTGGGTACCTAACACGTCGTTTGGTGGATGTGGCGCAGGATTGCATTGTACGCATGCAGGACTGTGGAACAGAAAATTCCATTACGGCTGAGCCAGCAGTAAATGATGGGGAAATAGTTGCTTCTCTCGCAGAGCGTGTTTTGGGTCGTATCGCTGCCGAAGATATTTGTAACCCTGAGAATGGAGAAGTGATAACTTCCAAGGGCGATATGGTCGATGAGCTTATGGCCGACCGTATTGATGAGTGTGGATTGCAATCAGCTCGTATAAGAAGTCCACTTACCTGTGAGGCAGAAGAGGGTGTGTGCGCAAATTGCTATGGGCGCGATCTTGCTAGAGGAACTAAAGTTAACGTCGGAGAAGCAGTAGGTATCATAGCAGCGCAATCTATTGGTGAGCCAGGTACTCAGCTTACGATGAGAACTTTCCACATTGGCGGAGTCGCTCAGGGTGGCCAGCAATCATTTCTAGAGGCAAGCCAGGATGGTGTTATATCTTACGAAAACCCAATGACATTAAAGAATTCATTTGGCGAAACTTTGGTTGTTGGGCGAAATATGAAGCTGCGAATTGTTGACGAACAGGGAAATGAACGAGCAAGTCATAAGCTAGGTTATGGCTCAAAAGTTTTCATAAAAGAAGGGTCAAAGGTGTCACGCGGTGATAAGTTATTTGAGTGGGATCCATACACTCTTCCAATTATTGCTGAAAAAGCTGGAAGTGCCAAATTAGTCGACTTGGTAAACGGTATCGCAGTGAGAGAGGAGACTGATGACGCTACTGGAATGACGCAGAAAATTGTTGTTGATTGGCGAGCTGCTCCGAAAGGCAATGATTTGAAACCAGAAATTATACTAGTTGATAAGGATGGTGAACCTGTTCGCAATGATGCTGATAATCCTATAACTTATCCAATGTCGGTAGACGCTATCTTGTCTATTGAAGATGGTTCAGAAATAAAAGCCGGTGATGTTATCGCTCGAATTCCGCGGGAAGGCGCTAAAACCAAGGATATTACAGGAGGTTTGCCCCGAGTTGCCGAGTTGTTTGAGGCGAGGCGTCCGAAAGATCATGCTATTATTGCTGAGATCGACGGCTATGTTCGGTTTGGGCGTGATTATAAAAATAAAAGGCGCATTACAATTGAGCCAGCCGACGAAACGCTGGAGCCGGTGGAATATATGGT
>OCZA010000759.1_pt1 | contig 10764 bp, 8 predicted proteins | sample 1539021 | NCBI WGS metagenome assembly OCZA01 (sample SAMEA2619376, study PRJEB22493) | marine metagenome | biome: marine biome (ENVO:00000447); feature: surface water layer (ENVO:00002042); material: "saline water (ENVO:00002010), including plankton (ENVO:xxxxxxxx)" | depth 5 m | reverse complement strand
TAAATATTGATTTTTTATTTTTTTATGTTATAATAAAAGTATGCACTTGCCAGAAGTTATGAAGATTTTTTTAGATACTGCAGATACCGATTTAATTAGAAAGTATTATGGTACAGGACTAATTGATGGAGTTACCACCAATCCTACTTTGATTATGAAAAGTGGTAGAGATCCAGAAGAAGTATACCAAGAAATACAAGATATTGGTTTATCTGATATTAGTATGGAAGTTGTTGGAAATTCCAACGAAATGATTGAAGAAGGTATTAGACTTGCTACAAAGTTTCCAAATTCATGCACAGTAAAAGTTCCTTGTACACCAGATGGTTTACTTGCTTGTGCAGAATTAGCTACGAAAAATTTAATTAGAGTAAATGTTACTTTGATATTTGATGTAGCACAAGCAATACTCTCTGCAAAGGCAGGAGCAACTTATGTTTCTCCTTTTGTAGGTAGATTAGATGATAATTCAATCGCAGGTTTAGGACTCATTAAAGATATTGATCAGGTATTTCGAGTACAAGCAGTTCATAAGACTAGAATCTTATCAGCATCAATTCGATATGTAAATAGTGTTTCACAATCATTTGCAAGCGGTGCAGATGTTGTTACTATGCCACCATCTGTATTTGATAAAATGTATAATCATGTTCTAACTGATAAGGGATTAGAAATTTTCGATGCGGATCACAAAGCGACACTAGATCTAATTAATAAATAGTAAAAAATTTAGATCTAATGGGAATAGCTGGTTTTATATTTTTAATTGGTTTTGTATATCTGATAGTTTCTACTGTCAGATATTTTATTATGCTTTGGAAATGGGGTGGATCAGCATCAACTGGAAATCCATTTGCTTTTGGTGATTACACAGCACCCACAGTAAAAACTAAAGTAGTAACTAAAGTTCCTCATCCAGAGATGATGGATGTTGAACCAGGTGAAGAACTAATGGTTGTCCATTTTGGAGAGGAAGAGGTAAAAGATCCTTTATTACAATCATTGGAGGATCGTATATCCGAACTTGATGAAGAGGATCAGGATGAAGGAGATGGTGATATAATAGTAAGAATATAACACAAACAACTTTAAAACGATGATTCCACTATTACTTACAGCATCAAGTTTCTTAAACTTTGTCTTTTACATATATGCAATAGGTTTTGTAATTGCATTAGGTCTAGAACAAATTATAAAGTTTAAACCTTTATCTGTTGATACTTCTATGAATGAGAGGAATAACTTTATTGTTCAAACCAATAGAAAGTATTTGTGGAGACAGACATGGGTTGTAAATATAAACTGGTTCGTATGTAACTTAGGTTTATATTTCATATCAAGAAATCTGCAAGCACCTGTAGATACCTTCTGGAATGGTGCTCTCTCATGATCAAAGAATTGATTCCTTGCTATGATATATTACTTCATACGAAGGTTCAAAAATGTAGTTATAATTTAGATAGATCGAAAATTTCTTGTCGTTTACATGAAAACATGTATCATTATAAAGGTATAGGTTTATCTGCAAATCAAATTGGAATCAATGAAAGAGTTTTTGTAATGATCTTGGATCTTGATATGCAAGAAACAGTAACTTGTTTTAATCCTAAGATTTTAAAGTATTCAAAAGATGTGGTGGTTATGGAAGAGGGATGTCTCTCATATCCAGATTTATATTTAGATGTACCAAGACCAGAATCAGTTGTAGTTAAATATGAAGATGAAGGGAAGAAAGTTCATAAAGTAAAGTTAGAAGGATTGTCTGCTAGAGTATTTCAACATGAGTATGATCATATGGAGGGAATTGATTTTTCTCAGAGAGCAAACGTTGCTATAAATACTTCAGATGAATTATCATTAAAATAATGGATGAAATTTATAGTTTAAAACCAGATTCTATTTTTGATGTTGCTGATGAATCTGTATTCTTTGAAAGAAAGGACTTAGAACACAAGGGTTATATTAATTCTGGAAACTGTTATGAATTATATTATGCTATTTCAAAGTATTATAATCCAGATACTATTCTGGAGATAGGAACAAGAAATGGATATAGTTTATATTCAATGATGTTAGGATCAAATGTTCTTAGTAAAGTTATTGGATATGATAAAGAGTTGGACTGTACAGTAGTAACAAGAGATAATTTAACTCCTCATGTTCCTGCCTCAGTTCAATTTGAAATTAGACATGGAGACAGTCAAAGTTTATCTCAATTGGATGATGAGTATCGTCTGATTCATATAGATGCTGATAAGTCTTATGAAGGAACATATCATGATCTAGAGTTAACCTTTAAAAAAGCAAGAGTTGTTCTTGTTGGTGACATTGGTTTGGATTCAGATGAAAGATCTGCTAGAGATGCAGTTCTAAGATTTTGTTATGATAAAAAAGATTTTATCAGACAAACACATCTAATTGAGTCCCACAATGGCATTTATATCATAGAGTACAAAGGTTAATACTAAATAACCTTAAGTCGCAACAATTTATGGAAATTCTATCTTCTGCTAAACAGTACCTATTTAATTTGGAAACTACAAGTTCACAAGAAGCAAAAAGGTTATGGAGGCAGAAGGTAAAGGAACGATGGCAATATAAATGTGCCTACTGTGGATCGGGAAAAAATCTAACAATTGATCATGTAGTACCCCGCTCAAAGGGAGGAACAGACTTTACTAAAAATGTAGTCTGTTGTTGTCATGACTGCAATCAATCGAAGTCTCACACCCCTTGGGAAGAGTGGTATTTCTCTCAAGATTTCTTTTCTCATAGTAAATATAAAGAGATTAGAGAATGGATGGAACCAGAACCTCCAAAGAATTTGTTTGTATATCGTCCTAGAAAAAATAGTGCTTCTTAGAATCTTATAAATAACCCAGAGCAGTATATACTGCCTACTTTTTGGTAAATACCGAATGTATAGATGGCTGATCCCATAATTAAGTTTAAGCGATCTGCGGTAGCTGGTAAAAAACCAACTATTGAGCAGCTTCCATTAGGCGAACTAGCAATAAACACATACGATGGTAAACTCTTCCTGAGACAAGATACAGGAGGGGTTGGTATAGCAACGAGAGTTGTTGAGATCGGCACAGGAACTACAGCAGGTAAAACATTTTTTGTAACAACAAACGGTAGCGACAGTAATACAGGTTTAAGTGTTGGAGAATCATTCGGATCAATAAAGGCAGCAGCCGCAGCAGCAGTAGAAAAAGATACAATTAAAGTTCTTCCAGGAACATACGTAGAAAATAATCCAATTTACTTACCTAAGAATGTAGGTGTAGAAGGTGCAGAACTTAGAAACTGTTTAGTTTCAGCACAAAATCCTGGTAGCGATTTATTTTATGTTGGACAAGGTAATCATATAACAGACTTAAGTTTTATAGGACAACCTGCTACAGGTGGAGCAGCAGTCATTGCATATACTCCATTAGTAGGTGTCAGTACAAGCATATATTTCGACGCAGCAAATTTAATAAGGCAAAACGCACAGTACATTGCACATGAAGCAGTAGGATATGTAACAAGTACAGATTATAAGTATACTTCTCATACAATAACTAATGCTGATTACAGTCCAGTAACAGGTATTTTAACTGCGACAGTTGCAAATCATGGTTTTAATACTGGAGATGTAGTTCAATTTGAACATGAATCTATAAGATTCTCATGCACATATGGTAGTGGTGGTGAGGAATCATACCCAAGACCAACTGATTATGCAATGAGTAGGGACTTACCTATAACAAAGAAAGATGCAAATACTTTTGAAGTTAATATTCTTGAAACCGCACCCTCTACTGATACATCTCCACATACATTTGTTTCTGCAACAGCAAATGGTCTGAAGAGAGCAACCTTTAATTTGGGAGTTAGTTCAGTTACTAATTGTGTTGAAGACGTTGCTTCAATTTTAAATGCGGTAACACATGACATAACAAGAGGTGGTAATTCTAAATCAGTTGGTGCAGGTTTATCTTATTATGATGGAACAAGTTTACAACATATCGTTGGAGTTGCTTCAGAAACAATAGATGTTTTCTATCGTTCTGCTAATATTTCAAGATCTATTATCAATAATGCAACATGGGGAAGTACTGCAAGTGGTATATCTTCTGCTGTAACTGGTGCGACATATGATAGAACAACGGGTGTTATGACAGTTACCGCACCTGTTCATGGTTTAATCAGAGATGATGCAGTAAAAATATCAGGAATAGGTTTTACATGTGAATATAGTGGAACACCAACAGGAAATGCACAAACTTTAACTATTAACGTATCAAATAGTGGTGCATCACATTACGTTTTATCTGGAACAGATAGAAGTGTAACTCATAGTTCTGCTAATGATCCAACTGTTACTATGGTAGCAGGAGACACTATTAATTTTGTAGTTAATGCTAGTGGACATCCATTCTTTATCAAGACTGCTGCTTCAACAGGAACAGGAGATCAGGTAAGCAATCCTGTTGCAACTAATAACGGTACTCAAAGTGGAACTGTTTCATGGACTCCAACCACAGCTGGAACTTATTATTATATTTGCCAGTATCATGGTGCAATGCTTGGAACTATAACTGTTAATCCTGTTGTTAGTGCTACAGAATATCCTGATGGATCTTTTGGATATACTTTCCCAGTTAAGAAAGTTGTTAATGATAATAGTTTTGAAGTTGTAGTTGGTGTATCAACCGTAGATCATTATTACTACAGTGGTAGTAGTGGTACAGTATTAAAACAAAGAAATTATTACGATAATAAATTCACTCAGGTAAGAGATAGAGGTATTCAACCATCAGGTGCATTTAATGATGCTGTAAACGGATGTGCAACTGCAGTTTCAGCAATATTTACATGTGTAGGAATAGTAACTAGCATTGTTGAAAACGGTTCTTCTGCATTTGCAGGTGGTTCTGGTATTACAACACAGTTTCCTGGTAATAATGGTATTGTAAATTCAGGTATCCTAACTGCTACTTTAAGTCCTTCTCAAGGTACAGGTCCAATTACAAAAGGTCCTTACATAAGAAACTGTACTAACTTTATTGCAAATAGTATTGGTGCTAAGATTGATGGATTTAATGCTGATGTTGGAGATTTAGGAGATACAGTCGGAGTTCAAGGATCATTTAACGTTGACTCATATACTCAGTATAATCAAGGTGGTATTGGAGTTTCAGTTACTAATGGTGCTTATGCTCAGTTAGTTTCTATATTCACTATATGTAATGATCGTGCGATTTATTCAGGTGGTGGAGGGCAATTAGACCTTACAAACTCTAACTCTTCTTTCGGTAGAGAAGGATTAGTGTCTGAAGGAACTGGAGATAATGATAGTAAATGTTTAGATAGATATAGTGCAACAGTAGGAACAACTACTAATACTTCTGTTAATTATAGTAGAGGTAATAACGTAGTTACAGTTCAGGGTGTCGGTACATTCAGACCTTATAGGGGGCAGTCAATATTCTTTAATGAAAAGTATTTCGCAGTTCAGGGTGTAACCTTAACTAATGTTGGTTCTGGTTATTCAACAGCACCTCTTGTAAGTGTTACTGCTGCAACAGGACCAGGAAATGCAATTACTGCTCAGTTAACTTCTAATATTAATGCACAGGGAGAAGTAACGGGTGTTAATATTATAACTACTGGATTCCAGTATACTTCTGATACCCCACCTGTTGTTACTTTTGCTGCCCCTGTTGGTGGTGGAGTAACTGCTACTTGTACAACTGACATTGCACCTATATTATATACAGTTGATGAAGCAACTTTACCTTCAAATGGTATCTCAACAGTTACTTTAGTTCAGAATCTAAATAATGATGTTGGATTTGGAAGTACTGCATATTTCTCTAGACAGAGTTTGCAAATTGCTTCTTCTCATTCATTTGAATATGTTGGTGCAGGTAATGCAATTGAAACTGCTAGACCATCTAAGGGTGGTGTAACAGTTACAGATAATGAGGTTATAAAAATCGATGGTGGAGAATGTATATACACAAGCACGGATCAAGATGGTAACTTCAGGATTGGTGATGGTGTAGTTATAGATCAAACCACAGGAACTATTTCAGGTTCGATTTATGTTAAGAGTTTGTTTAGCCAAGTCACACCATTTATTTTAGCGTTAGGAGGAGATTGATCAAATGGCAGCAGCATCAGCAGCAGTAAATACCTTTCAGACTGTTACCCAGACAGTTTTGACAACAGAGGCAGTAGTGTACACAGCACCAGTTGGATATACTGGAGTTGTTCTTTTAGCACAGTGCACAAATATGGGTTCATCCACTTATACAATGACTTTACAGTTCCGTAGAGATGGTACTGATGTACCACTAATCTCTGAGGTACCTATTCCACCAAATGATACAGCTAACTTGTTATCTGGTAAATTGGTTTTGGAAACTGGAGATTCTCTAGTAACCAACGGTAGTAATGCAACGAATTTGAAGTTTTTAACTAGTATTCTAGAAACATCCAACCTTTAAATCTATAAGTAAATGGCAGGTCCAGTAAAATATCTAAGCGGTAGACAAAACAAACTAAAGATTGGTATCCCTGATTATAATCAGGAGACCACCACTCTTCAGGTTTTTGGTCGCGTAGGTGTTGGAACTACTAATGCTACTTCTGACCTCTACGTAAAGGGTGGTGGTGAGTTTACTGGTGTTGTAACTGCAACTAAGTTTGATGGTGCGTTTGAAAATATAACACTTACTGGTGTAACAACAACACAACAATTCAATACAACTATTATTGAATCAGAAACTATTAACATTACAGGTATCTCAACCTTTGGAGATATTGTAAACTTAATAGGTTCTCAGTCAGGTATAACTTCAATTTCATTTGCACCAAGTACTAATACTATAACATTCCTTGATGGTGCGAAGGCAAAATTTGGTGATAGTGGTGACATGCAGGTGTACTTTGATGGTACAGATGCTAACGTAGAAACAGAGCAAGGGACTTTATATTTAAAAACACATGCACAGACTGGTGGTAGCACTGGTAGTAGAATTGCTATAGGAGATACCTCAGTAGTTATATCTCCAAGAATAGGTGAAACTGCAATAGAAGCATATGCAAATCAGGGTGTAAAACTTCTTTATGATAATGAATCACGTTTTGAAACCATTGGAACGGGAGTTACTGTAAAAGGCACACTTAATGTATCTGGTGTTTCTACATTTGTAGGTGCTTTAGATATTGAAGATTCTATAGATGTAGATGGACAAACTCAATTAGATGCTGTAAACGTAGCAGGTGTCTCAACATTCGGTGCTGCTGTAGATATTAATGCTGATGTAAATCTTGATGATAATACTTTAAATATTAATTATGCAACAGGTACTCCATCTGGTTCAGTTATTAGAGTTAACACAGTTGCAAAAGATGTTGATCTAATCAGATTGAGTGGATCATCCAATGACATCACGATGGATAGTGGTGACTATGGATTTAATGTAAAATATTTGGGAACAAGAGACGGTAATAATAAGACACTTTCATTCATAACTGATAACCAAACAGGTACACAGGTTGAAGCAATTTCAATCCTACAAGATGGTAAAGTTGGTATTGGAACAAGTCGAGCTACTAAAGCACTTGATGTTTATGGAGAGACAAGAACTACTGACCTTGTAGTAACTAAGTCTGCAACATTTGCAGGAGTAAGTGTATCTGATGAACTTGGTGGATCATTAACAGTAACAGGAATTGCAACATTTGGAGACACAATATATGTTGGAGAAAGTTTATATCATAAAGATGATGTAGATACCTATATCAAATATGATACAGATAGATTAAGATTCTTTGCTGGTAATGAACAGTTAATAGATGCATTTGAAGGTGCACAGGATTATGTAAAACTAGGTGACGGTGGCGATGTAGATATTAATTTAAATGATGCTCTACACGTTGATGGATTAACAAAGAATGTTGGAGTTGGTACTACAACAATTCCAAGTCAACAGTTAGATGTTGATGGAAACGTAAGACTACAAGGTGCTTTATACGATAAAAATAATCAGGCTGGTACTAATGGACAGGTACTTATTTCTACAGGAGATGGTATTGATTGGGTAGATGGTGCTCCTTCAAGTGCTATTACTGGTATTACTGTTAAAGATGAGGGATCTCAACAGGGAACTCTTGCTTCTATAACACAGATTGATTTTGTAGGAACAGGAATAAATGCATCTGCTTCTGGAAATATTGCAACTGTTACTTCTAATAATGTTACACCTGGTGGTGCAAATCATAATGTTCAGTTCAATAACAGTGGTAGTTTTGATGGTGCGACTGGATTAAATTATGATGATGCAACAGGTCGTGTCGGTGTTGGAACCGATTCCATGGACAGAACTCTTACAGTTTCTGGACAGGCAGGTATATCCAGTAATGTATATGGTTATCGTTTCTTTGCTACAGAGTATACTCCTTCTGCAACCAACGAACTTGTAACTAAGAATTATCTTGATAACTTCCAGTCATCTATCACAGTTCAAAAAGCAGTGTCTGCTGCAACAACAGCAAATATAGCAGGTGGATATGATAATGGAAGTTCTGGAATAGGTGCAAAATTATATGGAAATACAAATGCTGCATTAGTAATTGACTTATTTGCAGGATTAGGATTTGATGATAGAGTCTTAGTTAAAGACCAAACTAATAAAGCACATAATGGTATCTACGTAGTCAACAGAGTTGGTAGTGGATCTACAAACTTTGAACTTGTTAGGGCAGCAACATATGATACTAATGATGAGATAGCACAAGGTGACTTTACGTTTATTAGTAATGGTACAGTTAATGGAGGAACTGGTTGGGTTCATACAACTCAAGGTACAGTTTCGATTGGTAGTTCAATATTAGAATGGGCACAGTTTACATCTCCAACTATAACTCTTGCTGGTGCAGGTTTAATCAACCCTAATCCTAATGAACTGGCAGTAGCAACAGCATCTGCTGATCGTATTATCATTGGTGCAAATGATATTGATTTAGCAACTGTAACTAATTCTAAATCTGTAATTAATCCATCATATGGTCCAGGTCAGACATTTACTCTTATTGTAAATGCTAATTATGACCTATCCCATACTCATTATACAATTATGAGTGGTAGTACTGATAGGAATGGTTCTGTTAGTGGAACTGACCCTACAATTAATATTAATGTGGGAGACACTGTTAATTTTGATATGGCAACCTATGCGTCAAATAATGCTGGAGATCCATTATACATTAAAACAACAGCAGGAACTGGAACTGGTAATCAAGTAACTACCCCAGCTGCATCTAATCAGGGATCAGAGAATGGTACTGTCTCATGGACACCTAATACCACAGGTACTTACTATTATCAGAATGGTAATCGTGTTAATATGGTTGGTCAGATCGTGGTTGGTGCCAGTGTTGGTGCTGCTGCTACTGACAAGTTCGTTACTGAAATCAATGTTGATTCTTATGGTCGTGTAACTGGAGTAGTTACATTTAATGGATATGTTGCTGCAACTAATAGCACTAGAGGTATTGTTAAAATAGATGATACTAACTTAACAGTTAGTGCAGGTATCGTTTCTGTTACAATGACTCCTAAACTAACTGGATTAAGTGTTAGTGGAGTTAGCACAATTGGAATTACTACCACTGATATATTACATGCTAAGTCTGTTAGCAGTGTTGGGGTTATAACTGCATTCTCTGGAATTGATGTTAAAGGAAGAATATATGATAATATTGATCAAGTTGGAACAACAACTTCAGTTCTAACTTCAACTGGAATTGGTGTATCATGGGCATTTATTGAAGAGGTAGCATTACAAGGTCGCCAAGGTATTCAAGGAATCCAAGGACAACAAGGAACACAAGGAACTCAAGGACCACAGGGAACTCAAGGTACTCAGGGTAGACAAGGTGGACAAGGTATCCAAGGTCGCCAAGGAACTCAAGGTACTACTGGTACTCAGGGTGCTCAAGGTAGACAAGGTATTCAGGGTGTTCAAGGAGAACAAGGTATCCAAGGTCGCCAAGGTTTACAAGGTGGACAAGGTACTCAAGGTATTCAAGGAGAGCAGGGTATCCAAGGTCGTCAAGGTATTCAAGGAATCCAAGGTCAGCAAGGAATACAAGGTGCTCAAGGTAGACAGGGTATTCAGGGACAACAGGGTAGACAAGGTATTCAAGGAACCCAAGGTACTCAAGGTACTCAGGGTACACAGGGAACTCAAGGTACATTAGGAAATCAAGGTACTCAGGGAAGACAAGGTACTCAAGGACAAGTTGGTAAGAGAGGTGGAATTGAATACTTATTCAGCACTAATACATCAAACTCAGATCCTGGCACAGGATTTATAAAATTCAATAATGGAACAATTGGATCAGTAGATAGAATTTATCTTGATTATAATGATGATTTCAGTACTAATCAAACTGGATGGATTAATACTTGGGATGATTCTGATAGTTCTAATGAAGGTTATCTAACAGTAATCAGTTCTGATAACTCACTCAGTAATAATTACGTATTCCAAATAAACACAGTAACCGACATGAGTGGTTACTATCTAATTGGTGTTTCATTAATAGCAAATAGTAGTAGTGTACCTGGATCTGGAGAGAGATTATCTCTTTCATTTAGTAGAACTGGAGACAAAGGTACTCAAGGTACTCAGGGTAATCAAGGTCGCCAAGGTATTCAGGGTGTTCAAGGTATTCAGGGTCAGCAAGGTCGTCAAGGTGTTC
>OCZA010000756.1_pt1 | contig 10768 bp, 19 predicted proteins | sample 1539021 | NCBI WGS metagenome assembly OCZA01 (sample SAMEA2619376, study PRJEB22493) | marine metagenome | biome: marine biome (ENVO:00000447); feature: surface water layer (ENVO:00002042); material: "saline water (ENVO:00002010), including plankton (ENVO:xxxxxxxx)" | depth 5 m | reverse complement strand
CTCCAACATCTTCTGATTCTTCTTTTTTGCCTTCGACATATAGTTTTCCAAACTCTGTATAGACTTTAACTTCAGTTTTCTTAAACCCCGCAAGGGCGATTTCGAGTTTTGATTCATGATTATTTAATTGTATCAAATTATATGGTGGATAATTTGACGTTTGTGGCGGTGCGTTAAAAAACCTGTCTAGGTAATCATCCATACCTATTCCATTTTGTCTTATCACCTTCATTAATTCTGGAAGGTTGGATGTATGATAAGTTGCTAAGTTAGTCATTTGATTCTCCTTTAAAAGCGAGTTTTAGTTTTTGTACCCGAAGCGTACACTACTAATTATGCCTTAAACCGTTTGCATATAAGGAGGAGAACCGATTAACCCATGTTCGGGTTTCATCTATATCTTTTACATGGTACGTTTTACCGCCCATGTCTTGTACTGCTTTTGCTAAAGGATAATCATTCTGACCTTCTTCCATCATATCACCAAAGAAATGAAGTTTATCATCATGATCAAAATATTTTAATATTTGACTCTTATCACTATCAGATATATCAAGTCCTGTCTGACCTCCTATCTGAATATTTAAATGAGGAAACTCAGTTTTAATTCGATCTACTATATCTTCCCTTTCCAATCTTTCAGTATCCCACTTTACATATTCCTTTCTATATTCCATAGAACCTTCACCTCTACCAAGAATACTAAAGTTTATTCCACCAGGTCTATGTTCAATATGATTGCCTGTTTTATTTGGAAATACACTATAGTCTAATTCATCACTAAGAAAATTAATTAGTTTATTAGATGGTTTCCATTTTGATTTGTAAATATTTTTATATGGTGCATCTGCTGTACCAAATTTATCCTGTTGATATACGTCTGAACCAGAACAATTAAATACTCCTGCACATCTAGTAAGGATATCCCTTCCAAGTTGTTCTACAGTCTTATCATGATCACTACCAGTAACTAAGTACGTAGGAAACTTACAACAAAATATAATAAACTCTGCTTGAAATGATGTACTAATTTGTTTACGACTTTCTGTTAATGTTCCGTCAACATCAAATATAAATTTTCTTTTGTTGGTCATTGAAATTTAGGGCCTGAATAAAAAAGTGTAATACTGTGTCTTTTTCCTTTGGTTACTGGGGTAACTCTATGAGGAATACTTGACTTAAGTATAACAACATTTCCTGGTTTTGCAAGCTCTCCAACTTCTCTTTCTCCACCATTACCAAAGATAAAAAATTTACCTCCTTCATATGGTTCAAGTGAAGCATTAATTAACATCGTAAATTTAATATCATAGGTTGCACTATTAGATCCATCACAATGCCAACCATACTCTCCTTTGTGCTGACTAGAATATTCATTTAATCTTATATAATTAGCATCATATTGAGGCCAAATATTATAACCAAACTGCTCCTGATTAATTCTTAAGAATGCTTGCTCTAATGGTGCAAATGGTTCTTTAAAATGAGTCCATTGAGCCATTTTAACTTTTGCTACCTTAGTCACACCAATAGCAGGTTCGTCTTCTGCATCTACTGTTACTTGAGAAAACAACTCATGTATTTTTGATAAATCCTCAGGTGAAAAAATATCAGGAAAATACCAATATGCTAAATTTGTTATCATAATATTTCATAATTAAGTTATTGAAGTTACTGCCAGTACTCGTCTAATATATCAAGAGTTTTGTTGAGGTATTCGTTTGCTCCAGTGCATTCCCATTGACCCTTCTCTCCAATCTCACACTTATAGTGTAATTCTCTTTTGAGTTGCATGAGTCTACTGGTCATAGCAACCTTATCTAATCTACCATTCATCTTTTTACTCCTTAAAAAATAGTCGTAGAAAGAAAAAATTACTCTTCAACTTTTTTCTTCTTACTACCTATATTATACTTTGTTTCAAGTATCCAATCATCTTTGTCTCTATATGCTAATACTTTGATTTGATTCAAAGGAGCAATATCTTGTATCTTAGTAACATCAACTATCCCTATGAGGCCCCAATCAGCAAGAAGCTGAGCAATACGGTTGCGACGCTGAACATCATTAGAAGTAAGGTTAGCGTGTTTTCCATCAAGAGCAAAAAGCTCTTTAAAGTGGACAAGGTAGTACCTCCCCTGCTTGTGTAGAATATGACAAGATTGATATATCTTTTTCTCTTTCCTAGATGCTACTCCGATTCTGGTTAGAGTCTCTCTAACCTTTAAAAAGTCATCTGGCTCTTTTAATGTAACTTCTACCATCTGATCGGTAGTCCATTTCACTTCAGGCTCTTGCACCACACTCATTGTTTTCCTCCAGTTTCAAATTTCGATTTTATAAAATTAAGTTGTTCAGTTGTTAGGATTCTAAGAGCTTGTTTTGCCTTTTCGTTACTATAACCATAATAACGTTTTACCATGTCAAGATCTTTAATCTTATCTTTACGGAGCCAAGGAGAGAATCTCTTCTTAGGTCTGAGTGTATTTAGAAAAAAATCATATTGCATCTTCTTTGGTAGAAAATGATATTGATTCATTTCATTTGCAAACATAATTGAATCTAGATGACCAGAGTAAATACGGTTCACAATATAGGGTGCATAGTCCTTCTCTAATGAGGGATCTTCCTCAATAAGATTTTTCTTTGTTTGGTTAATTGAGTTCAACCAATCTTTCAATTCAGTCATGATTTAATAAATTTATATGCTAGTGAGACTCTAAATCCAGTGTAATATCTATGCGTTGCATCTGCATAGTGTGTTATATGAGATGGAAATATTATAGCACGGTTTGGTTTATATCCAATAATTTTAGTAGGTTCTTTTTTATCTTCAGAGAAAATTAAATGACCACCCCAGTCTAAATCCCATTTTGGATTTGGATAATATAGAAAAGTAAAGTCTCCATCATCTGTATGAGGATTTCCTGACTGGCCTGCCGATTGACCATTAGCATATATTCTGCGTAGTCTATATGATACTCCTAATTTACTACAGATAATATCATATAAGTATTTGCTAAAGTAATCTTCTTTGTGAAGATTATCCATATGCCAAAACCAATTATTAGAATTACCTCCATCTGGAGCCCACTTAGGTCTTAACAATAGATTCCAAATTTCCTCTCTGATATCTTCAGTGAAGAAATTATCATATACATCAATACTAGGAGTAATAACTACTTTACTTAATTCCAATGTCGGATTACCCCTGCCACAATAAAACAATTAGTAATGAAGTAAGTGAAAAATATAAAAGTCCGTATGAGAAGTACGTGATTGTCATATTTTTTTGTTCGTTCGTCTGCGAATGATCCGAGTGCATACTTCCAAATTCTCCAGAGTCTAATCATATTTAATCCAATGTCGATCTTCACGACGTGTACTATCTATCTTCCTATTGAAAGGGAAACTAACAGACAATCTTTTAGTATGTGATATTGCTAAATGGGGATAATATCTTGGTATCCAAATAGCATCACCTGGTTTCATATCAACATTCAATATTGGTTTTTGATCAGTTTCTATTCTAACATCCTTCTTTTCTTTTAGCAATTCTTTGGGATTAGAAACTGCCTCCCAGACTTTAAAATTAGTTGTTCCCTCACATTGAACTATAACATTATCACTCATATCAAAATGAATTTCAAATGGATGGACAGGTTTTAAATTACGACACATGTAGATATGTGCATCTACTTCTTGATCATATTCATCTTCTAAATTTTTAGCAAAATCATTTATCTTTTCTGTAGACCTAGACATGTCTGTAAAATAACAAACACCAGTATCATCAATAATTTTTTCCAAGAGACTAGATGGATAACAATTAGGATCAGTACACCAGTAATTATTTTTCCATGTATCAGTTCCTTCTCCAAACACCCTCACTCTGGATGAAGACATTAAAGGTCTTATGTTAATAAGATTGGATATTTCTTTCCAAGATAATAAATTAGGATAGTATCCTTTTTCAAATTTAGGAATCATTTATCTACAACATACACGTTACCAGAAATTGATATACGTTGTTCATCTGACGTATAGAATGGATTTACTCCATGATACATTCTGGCAGGAAAAAATACCATAGACCACTCCCACCCACTATCAAGGTTTATATGGTGCGAATCTTGCCCACCAAGAGGACTATTATATGTAAAATAAAATGCTGCAGTCTCGTTACCATTTACTTTTGGATATATTTCTTGTTCTTTTCTATAATCATAAGGTATCTTTACCCAGATTGCAAATGAAAATGCACCTGTATGAATATGTGCTGGATTAAAATCATGCTTACTTTGATAGTTAACCCATAGTTGACCTAACTTAAAATCAGGATTTTTTTTCTCAAACTCTTCTTGTATTCCCATACTTGGATGTAAACCAAATTGTTGGATATACTGATACGCTAATAATTGCGTAAACACAGAAATTTCCTTAGTTATAGGAAGTGAGTATTCTTCTTTAAGATGGCCTCTGAGAGTACTTCTAGCATCCTGCCCACGAGTCTGCATAGAAAACAACAGTTCTTCTCTCACTGATTGAGGAACAACTGCATGTAACCAACCTGGTGATTTTATCCAGTGAGGTTTAATCTGCATCATACTTTTTTAATTGTGCCTCCAATACATATTCCATACTCTCAATATTTTCCCTTAAATAATCTTCCCAATAATTTCCCTCTATATGATCATGTAAATGGGCAAGATGATTTAAAGCAAATATCAATTTGGTTCTATCATTCATCCTCATTTTCTTTAGACCTATTCTTAATAATAATTCTATCGTTTTTGTAGTCAGCTACAAATTCTAATACATCATCATTATCCCACATGAGTTCTTCATATAATGCATTGAGACGATCCATGTCTTCCCACAGATCATTAATGTGTTCGCTTTCTTCGTTAGTCATCTTATAATCTGAATGTTGTTGTCCTCAGTCCAGAGTTCGACGTTATCTCTGAAACGACCATCTTGTTTTAGTTTGTCGTACCTTTTGGTTGCTTTACGTTTCCACCAAGAAATTATATTTTCTAAATGAAACTTGTCCCAATTCTGACCTCTCCTTAATTTATCTTCCTCACCAAGTAGGACTTCACGAATGTTAGCATATCCGTAATCAGAGATATAAAATCTTTTCTTTTGGGTCAATCCGAAAGCCATATCTATAACATCATTAAACTTAGATAACTTATCATCATGTCCATATTCTTTCAATGAATTCTTAATCCATGAAATCATCTTTGTTTGACGTTTCATTTTTTTAGAAGATGCTTTGTTATCTGTAAGAGGTTGATTATCATTTAATTTAGTAAAATGATCATGAAGTTTATGGAAGGCATCTGCATGGAGCAGAGGAAGGAACTTACTCTCAGTTAGACCTTTATACCTCATAAAAGGTTTAAGTCCGTCATACTGCGATGCAGAGGTCGTAGAGCCATATAAGGATGTAGTTTCAAATAATCCAATATCTTTTTCGAATACTTCGTTCAATGTCTCTCTAGCAAAATGAGATACACATAGAAGTGCTAATAGTTTACCGCCAAGATAATTATATCCAAATGGTTGTGATGGAACAATAACAAATCCCATAACAGCATGACGATTGAATATAGAAAGATTAGGTTGATTACCTAACCAAAGATTTCTAGGTTTAGAATTAATAGTAGGAGAACCAAAACGAATGAATCCCAATACTTGTTGAGATCTTTTCTCATAGACCATCCAACGAAGTTCTCTACCTGGTATATTACTTTCATTATTATGTGATGAAACTGCTTTTAAAAGATTATTATAATGATCCTGTGGTAGTGATTGATTAAATCTACTACCAATAAACTTAATATCAAATTCCATCTCTTCTGGATGAATATCCTCATTAAAAAATTCATCCTTTAAAGAAGTTAAAGGATTTGTTTCTGTTACAATCTCTCTCTTTACATAACGAAGATAATCTTCTATAGATGTAAAGTGTCCAAAATAATCAATAAATTCATCAGCAGCCCATTCAGCATCAGCCTCAGGAATTATCATAGTCCAAATATATTAAGAATACTTTTTACAAGTGGTGTTTTCTTAGAAACACTACATAAGTATCTTACCATAGAAACTAAGTAATCGCCTTCCATTTCTTCAAACATGTACATATTCAAACGGAAAGCATAGTTTGCTTCAGTAATAATAGCATTAACATCAGATTGATCTACAGGTAATTTATTAAGAGTTTCTCTATACATCTGTTTGTATGCTTTCTTATCTTCAATCTCAGGAAACTCATAAAATTCTAAACCACCATCAGTTAGATTCATTGCATTCTCAGCAATGTTTCTTAGAATCTGACCTCCAGATAAATCTCCAAGATAACGAGTATAATGATGACCAACTAATAATTTAGGATCTTCATGTGCTACTTCTCTAATACGAGCAATATATTGTTTAGTTGCTTCTGTTGGATATATGTTATCTTTCCAGTTCTCACCAAAAAAGAATTCACAATCTTTAACCAATGCATCATGTCTTTCTAAAGCACTAAGTTTTAATGGGCCAACATAAGGATCATCCTCTAACCTTCGTACCTCAGTTTCTAGTTCATGGTATACAAAATAAAAATTAGCAACTAATTGTCTATAATTTTTTTGATCTATAACACCTCTAAGAAATGACGCAACAAAACTTGTGTTCTCAGCCATAGAGTGAGACTTCTTTGTTCCTTCTTTTATTTGCTTTGAAAAATCTGAGATCATTGTTCTAACCAGATAATGTAGTCATCAGGATCTACGTCTTGCCATGTAAGACCAGGTTGTGTATAGTCACGAAAGTCTCCTGTTGGTGGAGGAATGATAGGTTCGTATCTACCTCTAGGTTTGGGTTCTATAATTTCAGTTGTAGTATCTATTATTCTATTAAATGCTTTCGCCATTTGTCTATATCCAGATCCAACATATAATTGGCCAGCAAATACCGATACTGTAGCAGTTCCCCAGAAAATGTAGTACCATCTTGATTTCACTTGATGCCTTTGTCTACTTGGTTTAATTTTAGTCATAATCAGAAAAAGTTGCAACTATTACCATCCTTCTACCCCTTTTAGGAGGATAGTTATAATGTTTGCCTTCAAATATTATAGCATCATCTTCCTTTCCTGTAAACTCCTCACCTTCACAAACAGTACTACCACCCTCAGGATTAGTAAGATATACAATTAAGTTCTTATGATCAAAGGGATGATCTGTATGAGGTAAAGAATGACCTTTACCATCAATAGGCATAGAAATATTAACAGCTATTCTATAAATTCTATCAACTTTTATCTTGTTAAATTCTAATATTCCTCTTACTACATCATGTGCGTCCATTGTTTTTTCAGATATAGGTACCGAATATAAAAATCTCTCATTAGGTGGTAGAAGAAATACATGGCCATAAAAACCAAAATTAAAACAATTCTCATCCCAATCAGGTGGATTGTATTCACCCATCTCACAATGACGTTCAGACCAATTCCAAGTAATCTGTTCACTTTTACAATACTTTTTAAAATCTAAATATTCTGATGATATTGGATTATAAATTTTTTTAAGCATAGGTACAAACAAATACTACTCTACGTTTTTCTTTTGGTGTTTCATGAAAATGAACACCTTCAAATATTACACAATCATCTTCATTAGGAGTATAATTTTCATACTTATAATCATCTTGCATAATAAAAGTATCTCCACCTGCATCAGTAAGATATAATAAAAGATTATAATGAGGATACTCATGATCAGTATGTGGCCAACCAGTTCTTACTCCATCTGGTTGTGGATCAACAGCATTTAGATGCATCCTAAAAATCATATTAAGTTTAATACGATTAGCCTTAAGAATATCTTGAACAATCATACTTGCTTCCATAGCAAGTTGTTGAGAAGCATAGTTTGCTTCTGGTAGTGTTGGAAAATATAAAGGTGTTCCAATTGCTGCTATAGGTGCCTCAGCCCTTTGTAAGATGCAATTATTATACATTGGAAACTGACCCCAATTTTTCTCTTTCTTTTGTTCTGGGGTTAAACATTGAATAGTATCAGCTACCTCTTCATCCGCACCAAAATCAAGAGTATCATTAAGATATTCCCATTTAAAATTACATGCTAAAACTTTTTTCTTAAAGTTGTTATATTTAACTCCTCTTGGATTAAAGAGTTTTATTATTCTACCGCCTATCATGATTCAAAAGTAGTTAGTTTGGTGTACTTCTCATATAACTCTCCTATCTTCTTTTCACTTTTTCTACTCTTCCATAATTGTAGTAAGATAACTTTCATATCTTCCATAGGAACAACTACAGATAAGTCTCCGTTTGTATAAGGTTCTCTCATGATTTTATAAAACTAAACCAACCAGTTACAATATATTTAATCTCAGTTAGAGATGGTAACCCACGATGTGGATGAGTCCAATATGCTGGCCATATTAACATACTTCCTGCTTTTGGTTTGAATTTGATTTCCTGTGTTGGAAATTCTGTCTCACCACCATCTGTAACATCATTAAGATAAAGCATCCATGCTATCAATCTCCTTTCAGAAAAACCATTAGTTTGACCCATGTTTTCAGTATGTAATAAAAAATATGCTTCGTTTGGTAAATATTTTTGTATGTTAAATGAATGAGATATATCCCATCTAGCTAACTCATGTAAAAAAGGATACTTGTTTTTATATTGTTCTATTGTTGATGCAAGAACTTCTGTTAGATTTTCAAAAACATTAGGTTTACCCAAAGCATCAGCAGATATGTACATTTCTGTACATCGTTTTACTTTATCATAATCAATAGTAAAACCTTCCTCCTTTAATACTTCACCTTTACGATGCAACTTAGGATTGTCCTCGTAAAAATTAATTATTTCTTGACATTGTTCAAGAGTCATACAATTTTCATTTACATGTATGAAATTATCAATCATTTGAATTCACATTCAACCATGATCTCTGTTAGACATGCAAGCATATTTATTTCTTGATCTGCGACGAATGCCATTTGATATTGATACTTAGCAATAACAAGAACAGCTGCAGGTATAGTAGTCGGAACCAAAGATTCGTAGAGACTATCATAAATCCTACGGAATAGGACAGAAGTATCATTATCCATATTACTGTTGACCCACTTACGAACTTCTGGGAAGTTCTTTGTCTTAAGATTTTTAATAAGGTCATTGACTGCGACATCTGAAAATGCTGCTAATATCCCACTATCTATCTTACCACTAACTGAATATCTTTGACATTCATTTAGGACTCTTCTCCAATCTGGAAAATGTTTGTTTATTAATTCTGCTAGTACTTTCTTATCAGCTTCAATCCTTTCTTTGTCCAAGACATGGTTAAGTCTTTGGAAGAAAGCAGCTGCGATTTGCTGTTTTTCTTTCCCTCTAATACTAAAGTCAACCACCGCACATCTTGAGTGGAGAGGTTCGAGGATTTTGTTTTTGTAATTGCAAGTGAAGATGAATCTACAGTTTCCTGCAAACTCTTCGATAAAGGCTCTGAGGAGAAGTTGTACGTCATTCCCTGTGTTATCTGCTTCATCAATGATGATGACCTTGTGCTTCGCTTCCGATGACAACGATACAGTAGATGCAAAGTTTTTTGCGTTGTTTCGTACTGTGTCGAGGAATCTTCCCTCATCGGATCCGTTGATGACATAAAAGTCTACTCCCAATTCGTTACATAGGGCCTTTGCTACCGTGGTCTTACCAATACCTGGTGGGCCAGCAAGTAACATATTAGGTATTTCTCCTTTATTTAGAAATTCCTTAAATGTCTTTTTTATATTGTCTGGTAGAATACATTCGTCAATTGTAGTGGGTCTGTATTTTTCAACCCATATAAAGTCACTCATTAATCGTTAGATGGTAGGGTATTCGTTTCTGTCCATTTTGTATTATGTGCCGAACCTTTTTTACGTTTAAAGTCAGGAGGTTGTGGGGTCATCATACCCTGTTTATATTCAAAGACTCCTAATTCTCTAAGTTTTTTTCTCTGTTGTCTCTGATCCATTTCACCACTGTATGGAATACCTACAACTTCACATGCAAACATTTCAATAAAATATTGAACAGCAATTGATTTTACCATGATTATATCATGAGAAGCAATCCTCATTATTTGTTCGATAACAGGTTCGTTGCCTTTATGTTCATCTTCAAAATAATCTAAAATCTCATTCTCATGTCTATTGTAAAATGGAACATTAGTAGTTTGTTTAGTCATTGCGTTATGTTGATCGCAACCACTTTCCTTATAACTGTTTAAAAAAATATTTTTAAAATCATCAAAGGAATAAATTTCTCTAAGTTCTTCTTTTGCTGTTTTTTGTTTGGTCATTTATCCGAATGTTGAATCAGGTTCTAACGCAATAAAGTAAGTTAAATCGTGTTGAGTATTTTGAAACTTGGATAGTAATTTAGAAGAAACTGCTACATCATATGGGCCTGGAATAATTTTAATATTCTCTACCTTAAAATTGAATGTGAATACCTTTTCAGTTTCACCAACATCAACAGCATAACTATTTGAAGTATCATTCTTCTTATCACGCACCACAAGTTTAACAACACCTGCTTCACCAACAACACAAAAATCAGGAAGTTGATAAACGGCAGCTGCTTTCAATAACTTTTCTAATGAACTAGTATCCAACTTGAATTGAACATCATCAGAAGGAAGTTCAATTGCTTTATCAGGTGGAGAAATAATTACATTAGGATCTGCGT
>OCZA010000755.1_pt1 | contig 10770 bp, 12 predicted proteins | sample 1539021 | NCBI WGS metagenome assembly OCZA01 (sample SAMEA2619376, study PRJEB22493) | marine metagenome | biome: marine biome (ENVO:00000447); feature: surface water layer (ENVO:00002042); material: "saline water (ENVO:00002010), including plankton (ENVO:xxxxxxxx)" | depth 5 m | reverse complement strand
GAGGCATTGAGATTAGACAGGGTTTAAAGTTGGAGAGCTTTGAACCCTGACTATATAGAAAGATAGAAAAACCCCGCGTTTGCGGGGTTTTTTTAGTTTTGTGTTTCTCAATGATGTAGAGGCATTGAGATAAGACAAGATCTTTAAGAAAGATAGCTTAGAACAAGCTAGAAATCTTATTAACTTTAGGTTTTTTTTCAGTGGCTCGCTTAAGATTTAGTTTGGACCAAACCTTATCTAATGCGCCAACGAATGTCTGGATATCTTCAGCTGAATGCTTGGGGGTTATTGTTACTCTAAATCTTTCATCTCCTTTAGGCACAGTAGGGAAGAATATTGGTTGAATATAAATTCCATGTTCTTCAATCAATACTTTGGCAGCCTCTTTACAAAGATCTGGTTCATAAAGATGGATAGGAATAATGTGACTATCGTTTTCAAGAAACGGGATACTTGAATCTTTTAACCCTAATCTAATTAAATCAGAATTATTTCTAATATTTTTTCTTAATAAATCTGCTCCTTTAGCAAGCTCTATCGCTACCAAACTAGCCGCGGCAATACTTGGGTTTGCAGATGAAGTAAAAATAAAGCCAGGAGCAAAGCTTCTGATGAAGTCTATAATATCTTTACTTGCTGCCACATAACCGCCCATCTGACCAAAAGCTTTTGATAAAGTTCCATTGATAATATCTATGTCATCTTCAACACCTAATTCGGCAGCGATTCCTCTTCCTTCTGGTCCATAAAGACCAACCGAATGAACTTCATCAAGATAGGTGAGAGCGTTATACTTTTTCGCTAGAGAAACGATCTTTTTAATAGGAGACCTTAAGCCTTCCATAGAATACAGGGATTCAAAAACAATTATTTTAGGTGTATTAGCGTTAGATGTTTTAAGAAGTTCTTCTAAATGTTCTGTGTCATTATGTCTGAAAACGTGGGTAGGAACATTTGCATTTTTAATACCTTGGATCATGGATGCGTGATTAAGCTCGTCAGAATAAACTTCGCAGCCTTCCAGTTTTTTACATAACGTCCATAAAGTTGACTGATTCGCTGTGTAAGCGGATGGAAATAGAAGACTTGATTCTTTGTGATGTAAGTCTGCGAGACATTTTTCTAAATCAGCATGATAAGTTGATGTTCCAGAGATGTTTCTAGTTCCACCTGATCCTGTACCTAATTCTTTAGTAACCTTAGTGGACTCCATAATCACTACAGGATGTTGGCTAAGATTTAAATAATCATTGCTACACCAAACCTCGACTGCTCTTTCTTTTCCCTTATACCTCTCAGTTGCTTTAGGAAAGTTTTTTTGATCTCTATTTATCTCTCTAAATTCCCTATAAAGTCCTTGAGATTTTAGAGAGGTCAACTCATCGGAGAAAAATTTTGTGTAGTTCATTTAGCGATTTGTAGTAGAGGTTAATTTAAGTGTATTAAAAACATTATTACTCTTTTTGTACAGAGAATTTATAATTAGCTTATTAATTATAATAAAGAGTTATATTGAAGACGATAAAAATAATTTCTAGAAAAAGTCATTTAGCCCAAATTCAAGCTGAAATTGTCGGAAAGAAAATTTTGCAATATTTTCCAACATCAAAAATTGAATATATTAAAAAGGATACTCAGGGCGATATTGATTTAAATACGCCACTGCACAAGATGCCTGAAATAGGAGTTTTTACAAACGATATAAGAGAAGAGTTAATAAATAATAATGCAGATCTTGCCGTCCACTCATGGAAAGACTTACCAGTAGAAATGGAACAAGGAACGATAATTTCTGCAACCATAGATCGAGCAGATTTAAGAGATTTATTGATTTTTAAAAAGAAGTCTATTGCAAAAAAAAATATATCTTTATTAACATCCTCACCTAGACGTAAGGAAAACCTTTCAAGCTTTCTACTTAAAGCTCTTCCCTCTAAACCAGAAGAAATACAATTTATGGATATTAGAGGAAATATTTTAACTCGAATAAAAAAATTAATGGAATCAGATGCAGATGGCCTAGTAATGGCTAAGGCAGCAATAGACAGAATCATCAAAGATGAATCAACAAATTTTTTGAAAGAAAAAGAAAAGGTTCTTAATTACTTTAAAGATTTGAATTGGATGGTTTTACCTTTGTCAGAAAATCCGGCAGCACCTGCACAAGGAGCATTGGCAATTGAAACTCGATCAGATGATGAAGAAACCATAGAGATATTAAATAAGATTAATAATAGAGAAGTATTTAAGTCAGTAGAAAAAGAAAGAGCAATTCTCAAAAAATATGGAGGAGGTTGTCATCAAAAAATTGGCGTAAGTCATCAATTGCTTGATGTAGGAGAAATACTCAACTTAAAAGGAGAAACTGAAGATGGGCTTAAGCTATATGAAAATATTTTTACTCCGAAAGAAAGTTTTAAAGACGACTCTTTAGGAAATATCAAAAGTTTTTATCCGGAAAATCCAGAAAATTCTTCATTTTTTGACAGACAAAATATCAAAGATTCTGCAAAAATCTTGAAACAGATAACTAATGCGGGAATATATGTAAGTAGAAGTAATGCGCTTGATGAAATCAAAGAGATAGATCGCTCAAATATAATATGGACAAGCGGGATAAAGACTTGGCTATCTCTTTCTAATAAAGGATTCTGGGTTAATGGAACTTCAGATAGTTTGGGAGAAATGGAATCTCCTCCTGAAAATATTCTAAAAAACACAAAATGGTACAAAATTTCACACGATGCTTCTCCTATGAGTGATAAAGAAACAATCTCAACTTATAAATTGATAAAAAAAGATCTTCCAGAGGGAATTAAAAATATTTCTCATTTTTACTGGATGAGTTTTAGTTCTTTTAAGTATGCTTTGGAAAAATACCCAGAAATTGCAGATAGGAAGCACGCCTGTGGACTTGGCAAAACATTTGAAGAAATTAGCGAAATCATTCCTGGAAAAGTTTATCCTTATCTCAAATATCAAGACTGGCTAGAAAAAATTAACCAAGCAAAGTAATATCACACCTCAAATTTAAAAAAATGAATTTAAATAGAAAGTTTCCTTTTTCAAGGTTAAGAAGAACAAGATCTAAGCCAGGATTGAGGTCTATGGTTGCTGAAGTAAATTTATCTATTGATGATTTAATTCAACCAATTTTTATTAAAGAGAACTTATCTGGTACAGAAGATATTGACTCAATGCCTGACATAAAAAGATTTGGCCTAGATGTTTTAAATAAAGAAATAGACGAAATTGTATCTTTAGGTATTAAAGCAGTGGCAGTTTTTCCAGTTATAGAGGAATCAAAAAAAGATGCTGCCGGCTTAGAAGCACTCAATGAAAATAACTTCTTAACTCAAGCAGTTAAACAAATTAAACAAGCTCATCCTGAGCTCATTGTCATCGTAGATGTAGCTTTGGATCCTTATACTACTCATGGTCACGATGGCGTTTTAGATGACCATGGAGATGTAGATAATGACGCCTCTCTACTTACTTTAAAGGAGCAAGCATTGGTTCTAGCAAAGGCAGGAGCAGATGTTATTGCGCCTTCAGATATGATGGATGGAAGAATAAAGGTTATTAGAGAAGCTTTAGAAGATGGCAATTATAAAAATATTGTGATTTTGTCTTATTCGGCAAAATATAGTTCAAAATTTTATGGTCCTTTTAAAGATGCAGTAGAATCTGCAAAATTTTTTGGAGATAAAACAAAAGATACTTATCAGATGGCTGTTGGAAATATTAATGAAGCCTTACAAGAAGTTGCAATGGATATTGAAGAGGGTGCAGATATTGTGATGGTAAAACCAGGAATGCCTTTTTTAGATGTTGTTAAAGCAGTAAAAGATGAATTTAAGATGCCAACTTTTGTTTATCAAGTAAGTGGAGAGTATTCAATGTTGAAAGCCGCAATCGATAAAGGCTGGTTATCTAAAGAAGTTATAAAAGAATCCTTAGTCTCGTTTAAAAGAGCAGGTGCCGATAGCATCCTAACTTATGCAGCAAAGGAAGTAGCAAGAGAATTATAATTAGCAATGCCAAACAATAGGTTCTTAAACGCATTGCAAGGAAAGCCCCAAAAAACCCCACCAATTTGGCTTATGCGTCAAGCTGGAAGATATCATTCACATTATCAAAATTTAAAGAAAAACTTTTCATTTGAAGAATTATGCAAATCTCCGCAACTCGCAGCTGAAACAGCAATGGGGCCAATTGAAGAATTTGACTTCGATGTTGCCATTCTATTTAGTGACATTTTATTCCCTTTAGAGTCATTAGGAATGAATTTAAAATACGATCCAGGACCTCAATTTTCAGAGCTATTATCCGAACAGAATCACAGAAAAATTTTTAGTCAAAATAATCCTATTCAGTCATTAAGTTTTCAGGCCGAAGCTATAGAAAGAACAATTGAAAAACTGCCTAATGATAAATCCATGATTGGCTTTATTGGAGGACCTTGGACTTTAGTTTCTTATGCAATGGGAAAGAACAAAAAAAATGCTACAGATAAATTATCAAAATTTGAATGGAATATTATTAACGATAAATTAATTCCATTGTTAAAACAAAACGTTTCAATGCAATTAGAAGCAGGAGCAGAAATTGTGATGATTTTTGATTCAGCAGCTAATCAATTAAATGAAATAGATTTTGAAAAATATATGAGGATAGTTTTTAAGGAAATTGTTTCAAATTTTGACAAGAAAGTTGGTTATTATGCAAAAGATGGAGTTAATTATTCTTCAATAGAAACGATAAAAACCGAATTATCAGTTCCTTTAGCAGGTTTAGGAATAGATTCTAATGAATCCTTGACAGATTTTTTTAATCCTTCTAGAAAAGGCTTCATTCAAGGAAATTTTGATGAAAAAATTATGATCCAACCACTAGAAATAATGAAAGAGAATTTAGATAAATTTATTGAAAAAATATCTTCTGTTTCGATAGAGGAAAGAGTAGGTTGGGTTTGCGGTCTAGGTCATGGAGTTTTAAAGACAACACCAGAAGAGAATGTAAAATTTTTTGTAAAAAAAATTAGAGAATCATTCGCATGACTTTTATTGGCGAAAAAGATTTTGATCATGAGTCTTCTGAAAAAATAGGAGTATTGTTATGCAACTTAGGAACTCCTGATAGCTTTCAGACCAGAGATGTAAGAAGATTTTTGAAAGAATTTTTATCGGATGGGAGAGTAGTAGAGATTCCAAGATTTATTTGGTGGTTTATTCTAAATGGCATAATTCTAATTTTCAGACCTTCAAAATCAGCAAAACTTTATAAATCGGTATGGACTCAAGAAGGCTCTCCTTTAATGGTTTATTCAGATAAATTAACAGATAAACTTTCTAAGGAATTACCTGAGAATTATGTAATCGAACTAGCCATGAGATATGGAAATCCAAGTATTGAAGAGGGTTTAATATCACTTAAAAATAAAAATTGCAGAAATTTAATTGTCTTGCCATTATTTCCTCAGTACTCCGGAACTACTACTGGCAGTATTTTTGATGAAGTTTCCAGAGTCTTGTCAAAATGGCGCTGGGTACCGAATCTTAATTTTATTAACAGTTACCATGACGATGATGGTTATATTTCAGCACTTTCTAATTCTATAAAAAAGCACTTATCAACGGATTCTCCTCAAAAAGTAATATTTTCTTATCATGGAATTCCAAAAAGAAATTTCACTCAAGGAGATCCTTATCACTGCTTTTGTAAAAAAACTACTCGTCTAGTAGCTGAAAAATTAAGCTTAGAAGAAGACAAATATATGACTACATTTCAATCTCGTTTTGGTAGAGCAGAATGGCTAAAACCTTATACAAGCGAGACTATGGAAACTTTGCCATCTGAAGATATAAAAAATATATTAGTAGTTGCCCCAGGCTTTAGTGTTGATTGTCTAGAGACTATAGAGGAAATAGACGAAGAGAATAAAGAAATATTTATGGATGCAGGCGGTGAAAAATTTGGATACATTCCTTGTTTAAACGATTCAGAAGAACATATTTCATTCATAAAAGATTTTCTTTTCAAACAAACTCATAATTGGAAATAATGGAAATTGATCAGAAAAAAAAAGAGGCTTCACTTTGGTTTAAATCACTTCGAGATAAGTTTTGTGAAGCTTTTGAAGAAATAGATCAAGAAGGACGCTTTGAAAGAAAAACTTGGCTCCACAAAGGCTCTGGTGGGGGAGAGATGAGCATAATGAAAGGTAAAGTTTTTGAAAAGGTTGGCGTTAATATCTCTACTGTTTCCGGAGAATTCTCAGAGGATTATAGAGCTCAAGTCAAAGGTACCGAGAATTCAGCTAATTATTGGGCTTCAGGCATCAGCTTAGTTGCACATATGACTTCTCCAAAGATACCTGCATTTCACTTTAATACAAGATTTTTAGTTACGGATGATGTTTGGTTCGGTGGAGGAGCCGACATGACCCCAACTTTTGAGAATCAAAACGATACAGAAACTTTTCACAGAAAAATGAAAGAGTCTTGTGATTTTTCAGATAAAAAATATTACGAAGAATTCAAAAAAAATTGTGATGAATATTTTTATCTTCCTCACAGAGAAGAGCCAAGAGGAGTGGGCGGTATTTTTTTTGATCATCTCAATACCGATAATTGGGAAAAAGACTTTAATTTTATCAAAGAAGTGGGTAATAAAACTTTTGAAGCAATCTTGGAAATAATTAACTTTCATAAGAACGAAGAATGGGATGATGAAGATAAAGAAAAACAGCTTATTAAAAGAGGAAGATACGTTGAGTTTAATCTCATCTGGGACAGAGGCACGCTTTTTGGTTTAAAAACTGGAGGGTCCACGGAAGCAATTCTTATGTCTATGCCTCCTACCGCAAAGTGGCAATAGCATGAAAAAAACTCTTATTATATTTTCTAGCGTAGATGGACATACAGAAAAAATTTCTAAAAAAATATCTGAATATCTTGCTCATACTTCATCAGTAAATTTAGTTTGTTTAAAAGAGGCTAACAAAGAAAATTTAGATAATTTTGACCAAATAATTATCGGAGCCAGCATAAGATACGGAAATTATCGAAAGGAACTTTTTGAATATATAAGTAAAAATATAGAAATCATATCTAAAAAAGAAAATGCCTTTTTTAGCGTCAATGTTGTAGCTAGAAAAGAAGAAAAAAATACTAAAGATACAAATCCGTATATTTCTAAGTTCTTGAGTTCTACAGAATGGAAGCCAAAAATGATTGATGTTTTTGGCGGTGTTGTTGACTATCCTTCTTATAAATTTTTCGATAAATTCATGATTAGGTTAATAATGTATATTACGAAAGGGCCGGTCGATACAAATAATAGATATGAGTTTACCGATTGGGAAAGAGTTCAAAAATTTTCAAGTTTATTATCATAAGCAATAAAGCAAGGTATTTTTTGTTAAAATCAGCTATCAAATTTTAAATTAACGAAATGCTTTTATTGAATGTATTTTGGTGGGCACTTTTCATTGGAAGTTTTTTTGCCAGTATGAGTCTTTTTCTTTCTTTGATATCTAAAGAGAAAGGTCCAAAAGAAAGAATAGTTTTAAGTTTCGTATCCGGTTTTATTTGTATTTTAACTTTTCTGGCTGGGATGTATGTTGGGTTTGTATAATCTAGAAAATTTAAAGTTCGGTTGCTAATTCCATAAATTTTTTCTTTAAGGGAGACATTTTATTAGCAATATTAAACGCAGTATTTCTAAATAATTTTACCCAAATATTTTTTTGACCAAAGCCTCTTTTAAAAGCCTCCATACTTGCAGCAAGACTAAGATTGATAGGTATTCTCTTGCGATTATAAGTTGAACTTATCTTCTCGAGATCTTCTAGGCCATTTTCCTTTATTAAATTAGCCAAACAAACTACATCTCCTATTCCAGCATTAAGACCTAGGCCAGCTAGAGGATGAATATGATGTGCCGAGTCACCAACTAGAAAAACTCCATCTTTTGAAAAAGTCTTTGCGGAAAGGTGGTTTAGAGAAAAACTTTGTCTTTTTGATGTCATCTCAAATTTACCAATGTGTTCACCAAATTTATTGACAACTTCCTCAGTAAAATCTTCATCAGACATTGAAATAAATTTATACGACACATCATCGTCTATGGACCAGATCAGCGTTGATTCACAATCACTTATAGGAAGAAGGGCAAGCGGCCCAATTGATGTAAACGTTTGTTTGATACAGCTATCATTTACATCTGTTTTGAAGTTAGCAACTATTGCTGTTTGGTTGTAACTCCAAGACCTAAAATCAATCCTTGATAGCTCTCTCACTTTTGAATTCATTCCATCACAACCTACGATTAACTTTGCAGTAATACTTTTTTTGTTAGTTTCACAGGATATTTTGTCATTAAAGTGATTAATTTTTTCAACGGTTTCTCCCCAAAAATTTTCAATATTATTCTCTTCAAATTGATCTATTAAATTTTTTTGAATTTCTCCTTCTCTTATTATGTAACCAAGGTTAGGTAATTTTGCTTCTTTTGCATTGAAGTCTATGAAACCAGTTCCCTCTTGATCCCAAACTTTAATTTGTTTGTAAGCGAAAGCCGAGTTTTTAATTCTCTCCCAAGTATCAATTTCATTTAAAAAAGCTTTGCTTTTTTGATTCAGAGATAAGTGTCTGAAGCTATTTGGAAGAGATTCTTTTGAGTCAACGATTGCTACTTTATAACCTAGTTTTGAAACTTTTATGGCAAGACCAGATCCCACAACTCCCGAACCTATTATTAAAATATCAAAATCCATTTACGATTCCATAATTTTTTCAATATCTTTTATATTTTTAGGAACAGAAGAAGTCAAAACTTCAGGATTTTTTTCTGTTACCAGAACATCATCCTCAATTCTTATTCCGATGTTTATAAATTCTTTCGGAACATTTTTTAGGCCTTCTTTAAAATAAATTCCTGGTTCTATCGTCGTAATCATGCCAGGAGAATACTTTCTCCAGTCTCCATTTAAACCGTAACTTCCAACATCATGCACGTCCATTCCCATCCAATGACCGACTTTATGCATGTAAAATTTTTGATAAGCTTTCGTCTCAATTAATTCGTTTATTTCTCCATTTAAAATATTTAAGTCTATTAAGCCTTGAGTGATAATTTCTACTGCTTTCCTTTCAGTATCAAAGGGTGTTAAATCTTTTATGACTGTTTTAATGCACTCTCTATTTGCTTCTAAAACAATTTCGTAGATAGCCTCCTGAGGTTTTGAAAATTTTCCATTTACTGGAAAGGTCCTAGTAATATCACTTGCATACCCTTTAAATTCACATCCTGCGTCCACTAGAACAAGATCGCCATCCAAGAGAAGGTCTTTATTTTCATTATAATGCAGTACACATGCGTTTTTTCCTCCACCTACAATTGAAGGATATGCACAAGACCTAGCTCCGTTTTTCATAAATTCATGTACATATTCTGCTTCTAGTTCGTATTCATACATTTTGGGACTAACACTTTTCATCGCTCTAATATGCGCAGCTGAAGATATTTTGCATGCTTGTTTTATTATTTCTATTTCTGTTTCACTTTTTATTAATCTTTTTTCATGCAAAAGAGATTCAACGGAATGTATTTCTTCGGGGATAAAATGATTTGTTCTAGAAGTCGTTTTTTTTAGGGCTACTAGGTTTTCATTAACCATATTCTCATAAATACTATTTGAATTCTTTGGTAAATAAATTCTTTCCTTATTGATTAAAAATTTAGATATTTCTTCATTAAAAACTTTGATAGAGAATCCTTTTTTTGCTCCTATCTTCTTGCAATTTTCCGGACCCATTCTATTACCTTCCCATTGCTCCTTAGAAGGATCTTTATCTTGGCAAAATATTGTGAATTCACCTGATTTATTCGATTCTAATATTGCTACTGCATTTGGCTCTTCAAAGCCAGTAAGATAAAGAAAATCACTATTTTGGCGAAAAGGAAATTCTACATCTCCATTTCTAACGAGTGTAGAAGATCCAAAAATGATGGCTAAGGAATCTTTTGGCATTTCTGATATTAATTTTTTTCTTCTTTTAAGGTATTCGCTCATGAATGTATTTTATATTATTGTGGCGTCTCTTCTAGCAGAAGACTAAAATTAAGCATGGCAAGGGATAATTTAGAAAAAAACTTAAGCGAACTTTTAGATTTATCTAGAAAACTGCGGGAAGCGAACAAAGATTTGAGAAGTAAAAATTCTAAACTCAACATGGAGAATAAAAACTTAAAAGAAAAGCTTGAATTAACTAAAAATAAAATTGAAAATCTAATAACTAAACTGGAGTCAACATGAGTGAAGAAGAATCAAAAGATATCATATCTTTAAAAATAGCAGGTATTGATTATCAACTATATTGTCCAGAAGAAGAGCAGCAAGCTTTATTAGAATCTGCCGATTATTTAAATAAGAAAATTAAAAAACTTAAAAGACAGACAAAATTTCTTTCAGTGGAAAAAGTTGCTCTTTTAGCAGGTTTAGAAATAACAAATGAAATGATGAGTCAATCCTATAAAGATTCAAAACCAACTAAAGAAGAAAGTTCTCCACAAATTGAAAAAGACACAGAAATTAAAGCAGAAAATTCGAAGGAATCAGAAAAAGAAATAGTTGACGATAGCTTGAGTTTGAAGTTAGTAGACGAAATATCAGAGCTATCTAAACTTTAAATTTTGTTATAATTTTTTTAGCTTCCTGGGTTATTTGCCAATTAAATAACACTTTGAGCCGATACAAAATAAATA
>OCZA010000754.1_pt1 | contig 10779 bp, 9 predicted proteins | sample 1539021 | NCBI WGS metagenome assembly OCZA01 (sample SAMEA2619376, study PRJEB22493) | marine metagenome | biome: marine biome (ENVO:00000447); feature: surface water layer (ENVO:00002042); material: "saline water (ENVO:00002010), including plankton (ENVO:xxxxxxxx)" | depth 5 m | reverse complement strand
TACAGTTTATCTTTATAACTCATAACAAGGTATCAATGGAAAAAAGCGACCATTTAATGGGAGTTACTATGCAAGAAGCTGGAGTTTCCAGAGTTGTGTCTGTTGATGTTAACCAAGCAGTTGAGTTCGCAGCCCAGTAAATGCTTTCAAATACTGAAATTTACTTAATAGGTTTAGGCTCTTTCTTAGCCATACTTGGAGTATTTCTTTATTTTAGAAAAGTATCTAATTCAAACAAAATGCTATTGAAAGCAAAACAAGCAAATTTAAAAGACTTTAGTTATAAAAGTGCAGCTTTTGCAAAGCAAGATTTAGTGATTCTATATTTATTCAGCATTGATGGTAACTTCTTTGATATGAATCAATTAAATGATTTTTTGATTAATTATGGTTTTCAAAAGAATGAAGACTTCTTTTCTATATATGACAATGATATTGAAAAGTTTAGATTAGCAAATGCCTTGAAGCCAGGGACTCTTAATGTAGATACTCAAACTCAAGCATTACTTTTGGCAACTGATCTTGCTGCTCAGGAAAATGCAACTGACAATGTTGAGGATCTTTTAAGGTTTGCAACTAAATTTTGTGAAAAGATACATGCAAATATTTGTGATTCAGAAAGACAACCTCTTTCAGCAGAAAGTATCAAAGATCTAAAAATGCGGGCATCTCGTTATCTTTTAAATGATGAAGAGTCTAGTTAAATGAAAGACTTATCAAAGAAATACGAACAACTTAAAGAGGAAATTCAGTTTCACAATTACAATTATCATGCGCTAGATGATCCAAAAATATCAGATAGCGAGTACGATAAGCTCTTTCGAAGTTTACTTGATTTGGAGGAGAATAATCCTCATCTTGTGACTCCAGATTCTCCTTCACAGAGGGTAGGATTTTCTCCAATAGATGAATTTGAAACATTTGAGCACTCTGTACCGATGCTTTCTTTAGCTAATGTATTCAGTGAAAAAGAGTTCTCAGATTTTCATGACCGTATTTTAAAACGTCTTATAAATATTGATGATTTTGAGTATTTCTGTGAGCCCAAGATGGATGGAGCAGCAGTATCACTAATTTATGAAAATGGAATACTAGAAAGGGCTGTAACAAGAGGAGATGGAAGGGTTGGTGAAGATATCTCACAAAATGTTAAGACGATCAGATCAATACCTCAAAAACTATCATCCTCTGAAGCTACCATTCCCTCCTTATTGGTAATAAGGGGAGAGATATTTATTACAAAAGATGCTTTCGAAAAAATGAATGAGAAAGCTAAGGAAAATAATGAAAAGGTATTTGCTAATCCAAGAAATGCTGCTTCGGGATCTCTTCGACAACTTGATTCAAAGATTACCTCAACTAGGCCCTTGTCTTTTATTGCGCATGGACTAGGTGAGTGCGAAGGAATCCAATTTTCTTCAATATCAGAATTTTATGATCATCTGAAAGCATGGAAAATACCTACAAGTGATTTATGCAAGAAGGTTGAAACTAAAGATGATTGCTTAAAATTTCATGACAAAATTTTAGAAGAAAGAGAATCTATTCCCTATGAAATTGACGGCGTGGTTTTTAAAGTTAATGACTATGATCTTCAAAAAAGACTTGGTTTTATATCAAGAGCGCCTCGATGGGCTATAGCCCATAAATTTCCTGCAGAGGAGGCAACAACAATTTTAGAAGATATTGAATTCCAAGTTGGGAGGACTGGGATACTAACTCCTGTGGCTAGATTGCAACCTGTTATTGTAGGAGGCGTAACTGTTAAGAATGCCACTTTGCATAATATTGATGAAATTAAAAGATTAGCAATCGATGTTGGTGATAGAGTTATTCTTAGGAGAGCTGGTGATGTAATACCAAAAATTGTTAAAGTTGTTGAAAAGTATCCTGAATCAAGACCAGTTCAAATACCTAAGATATGTCCTTGTGGCAAAGCAGATGTAATCAAAGTAAACACATCAGATCTTATGTGCTCAGGAGGATTTAACTGTGATGCAATAAGAAAAGGGCAGATTGTTCATTTTGTTTCAAGAAAAGCATTTGATATTGAGGGTTTAGGGATTGAAATAATTAATACATTCTTTAAACAAGGCATATTAGAAGATCCAAGTGAAATATTTAAACTTGAAAATAGAAAAGATGACATTATCGTTCTTGAGGGCTTTGGTGAAAAATCCTTCAACAACCTTATTGCATCAATAAATACATCGCGAGAGATAGCTCTGCATAGATTTATTTATGCCCTGGGTATACCTGAGGTTGGCGAATCAACTGCTAGAAACCTTGAAAGTCATTTTGAGAAATTTAAAGCAATTTTTGAAGCTTCCTATGATGATCTCATTGAAGTGAAAGACATTGGACCCAAGGTTGCTGAAAATATCATTCAGTTTTTTCAGAATCCCCTGATAGTTGAAATGGTGCCAAAGTTATTAGAAGAAATTATCCTTAAAGAGTTATCAAAGGAAGATTTCAAGAACATGCCTTTGAGAGGAAAGCAAATAGTGCTTACTGGAAAATTGGAGAATTATTCACGAGATGAATTAAAGGAAATTCTTATAAGCATGGGAGCAAATGTGACTTCATCAGTTTCATCAAAGACTTCGCTTCTTATAGCTGGAGAGAAGGCTGGCTCCAAACTCAAGAAGGCAGAGTCTTTAGGTATTGATATAATAAATAGTGACAAGTGTGAGGAATTCTTAAATGATACAAAAAAATTTCTTTAAAATTATTTTTCTCTCAATGCTAATTGTTGGTTGTACTGCAACACCGCCACAGCAACCTGATAATATTTGTAGTATCTTCAAGGAGAAAAACTCCTGGTATAAGGCAGCAATAAGAACTGAAAAAAGATGGAAGTTGCCACCATACGTATTAATGTCATTTGTTTTTCAAGAGTCTAGCTATAATGCAAAAGCAAAGCCAGAGAGAGATAAACTTCTTGGATTTATTCCTTGGTTTAGACCATCTTCAGCAAAAGGATATTCTCAAGCGCTTGAAAAAACGTGGGAAGATTATCAGGATGAGACTGGAAATAGATTTGCCAGAAGAGACAATTTTTCGGATTCTGCAGATTTCATAGGCTGGTATGCATCTAAAGGCTATTTCCAAGGTTTCGAAAAACAAGATGCTAGATCTTTATATCTTGCTTATCACGAAGGCTATACAGGTTTTAGAAATAAGACTTATAGAAAAAAACAATGGCTTATAAAGGTTGCTGATAGAGTTCAAGCAAAATCCCAGATTTATCAACAGCAATACTGGGGTTGTGCGAAAGAGCTTAAGAAAAAAAGATTTATAATTTTTTAATCTTTTTTATTTCTAAGAGCTTGAATTTTTAAAACATGAACTGCATATTAGTATTATGAATAAATTAAAAAATTTCCTTACCATTGCAACAGTAATCTTTTTAGCTGGATGCGTCTCCAATCAATCTTTTTATCTAAAAGTTGATTCAGTAAATGATTTTACACTTCTTAATTATGAAGATTTTGCTTTAAAAACTAACAGCGAGAATTTATCCCCTGAAGTTAACCCTATTGTTCTTGAGGCAATTGAATCAAGATTAGTTAGCGAACTTGAATTAAGAGGATTAGACTCTTCAAAAGACTCTAATCTAGTTTTTGAGCTTTCAATTTCAGCCAAAGATGAGATCGAATCAAATAGATTTGGTCCCAGAAGCTATTACTATGATAGAAGATACTTTTACCTTGATGATGATATTGAGACTGAAGAAAAATTTGTTCTAAGGTTAACTATCAAAGACAAAGTCGAGGACAAGTCATTGTGGACTGGTTTTACAAGCTGGAATCAAAATAGGCTTAATGATTCAAGTGATACAGAAACAATACAAGCACTTGTAAACAGTCTTCTTCAAGAACTATAGACTTAAATATTGAGTAAAGAAAATATCTCTTTACTAAGAGGTATTTGCTTATCTTGAATTGCCGAAGATACTATCTCTGCAAGGAAAGGGGCATAGGATAAACCTCTAGAACCGAGCCCTCCAATACAATAGATATTTTTTGTCTCGGGTATCTTTGATGCTATTGGAAGATTACTTCTCGCACTAACTCTCTCACCTTCCCATATATCTTGTATTTCAAAAGACATACCTTTTCTACCAAAAATGGCATGATTCAGTTTAATTTTCTCTTCAATATTTTCTTTTTTAAGATCTGGTGACTGTTCATATGTACTTCCGATCCAATTGGTGCCATCAACTTTTGGAATAATATATCCCTGATGATTAAGGGGCTTTTTAATATTGAATAAATCCTTATTGCTTATGCCCGCCATCAGTCCATAGCTGACTTTAAGATTATCATTAAAATCTTTTAGGCCTTTTCCTGTGCAAACTGCAAGAGCATCATAAGATTTGCGCAGACCAGATTTAAAATCTACTACAACTTTACTCTTTTCTTCTGAAAATGAGACAAATTCCTCATTTGGTATGATTTTGATAAAGCGATGCTCCAGTAATTTCTTTTTTAATTCTAATGGCTGAAGATAAAGTCCCTTTTTAACATGCAGAGCTTTTTTTATCTCACTGACTCCAAGAAAATTTTCTACCTCATCATCGTTTAAGAGTTCAAATAAATCATCTCTTCCTAGAGTTAATATCTTAGAAATCCACTTATCTTTTATTTCATCTGATCCATAAAAAAGTAGTCCCGTATTCTCAAAGCCAAGATTTTTAATATAAAAATTTAATGAAAAAAAATAAGAAGCAATTAAAAACTTGGATCTTGGGCTATTATCTAAAGAGAATTTTGGATACATAGAAGCAATTGGGCCACCTGATGAACCCTTGTTTAAGTCAGCCAAAGCATCGTATATATCAACTTCAATATTAGCATTTGCAAGGTTAAAGGCTAAGTTACTTCCAGAAAGCCCAGCACCCAGAATTGCGATCTTTTTGATGCCATTAGATTTCTTATTTTCTATAAATTTTTTACCAATAATCCGATGTCTTTTGGTACCAAATCCTGATACCTTGCTTACTTCGAAGCCATTCTCTAAAAGCGCTCTTCTTATTCTTCCTACTGAGGTAAAAGAGCTAAAAGATGAATCACAAGAACTAAGATCAAAAACTGTTTTTAAAATATCTTCTTCCCACATCTCAGGATTTTTCTTTGGATCAAACCCATCTAAGAACCATGCATCTATGTTTGATACACAGATATCATTTATTGCTTTTTGTATATCCTCGGTTATTAAGATTAATCTAATTTTAAGATCAGGTATTGAGATGCACTCAAAACCATTATGGCCAACTATATCGCACTCTTTAAGAACCTTGATTTCATTTTTCAAGTTCGGAAATGCTTCCTCAAGCATTATAAGATTACTTTTCTCTAGTATTTTTTTATCAATTCCTATGTAATCAAGATTAAAGGACCTCTCTTTTTTTAACCAACAATGCATCATGGTTAAGAAATTTAAACCTAAACCAAAACCCAACTCGCCAATAGTAAAACAACTTCCTGAGAAGCTTTCCCACCTCTCTTCAAGGTTATTGCCATCAATGTAGACCTCTTTTGATTCCTCAAACCCATTTACTTGAAAATACCTATCTTCATAATCTTTGGAAGCAATTGATTCTCCATCTGACGTTATTCTGTGGTGTTCTACTTTTAATGGATGATCGTTCACTTTCAAGTTAGAATTATGCTGAGGCTCTTAATGAGAAATTTCTTAATATTACCTATTTTATTCATTTTTTTAGTAAGTTGTTCAAATTCAGAAGATTTTGATATTCCTAAAATTAGTAAGCTTGAAAAATTAGAGGAGCATTCAAATCAATTTATAAAGGGCATATATTCCTATGATAACGGAATTCATGTTGCTATTGGCTTTGGTATAGCTAATTCAATAATGGTAGAAGGAGAGGGAGGCAATATTATTATTGATACAACTGATGATGTTTCTCAAGCTAAAGAAGTTTTAAGTGAATTTCAAAAGATTAATCAAAATCCAATCAAGGCAATTATATATACACATAACCATGGAGATCATGTTTTTGGTGCTTCTGAATTTTATAATGCGCAAGAAGAAAAACCTTTAGTGATTTCCCATTCCACAACAGCAGAAAAAGTCGAAAAAATTCTTGGAATTATAAATCCAATAATTACTGTTCGAAGCGGCAAAATGTTTGGTACAAATCTCGATGAGGATGAGCTTATAAATGTAGGTCTAGGGCCATATTTGAGTGCTGGAAGGAGCTCGCCAGGATACATAGCTCCAACAATGACCTTTGAAAAAGAGCTTAAGCTTGAAATAGCAGGGCACAAAGTTGAGCTTTACCATGCTCCAGGTGAAACCGATGATCAGTTATTTGTATGGTTTCCAGAATTATCTGCACTGATGCCAGGCGATAACTTTTACACAACATTCCCCAATCTTTATACCATCAGAGGTACATCGCACCGTGATGTCATTGGGTGGGTGAATAGTATTGATAAAATGAGATCGCTAGATCCCCAGTACCTTTTCCCAAGTCATACAATGCCAGTTGTAGGTGAGGAGATATCAAATGCACTTATTATTTACAGGGACGGAATGCAGTATGTCCATGATCAAACTGTTAGGTTAATGAATAAAGGATTTACACCAGATCAAATTGTTGAGGAGCTTGATCTACCAAAGAATCTCAAAGAATCGCCTTACTTAGCTGAGTTTTATGGAACTGTTCGATATTCAGTTAGAAGTATCTTTAATGGATATTTAGGTTGGTTTAGTGGAGATTTAGCTGACTTAGACCCTTTAAATATAAACGAGAAATCTCAAAAGATTTCTGATTTAGCAGGAGGTAATGAAAATTTATTTTCTGAGCTGATTAGAGCAAGTGAAGCAAGTGAGCATCAATGGGTTTTAGAGCTCTCAAATATGTTAATAAGCTTAGACTTCAAGGCTGAAGAAGTAATGAAAATTAGAAATCAGTCAGTCATGCAGATAGGTATTTATGAAACTAACCCACCAAAGAGGAATTTTTTTCTTTCTTCTGCAAAAGAGTATATGGAAGGTAGAGATCCAGCAATTGGATTATCAAATAGCGAAACACTTTATCAGATCCCTGTAGAAAACTTTTTTAGCATACTATCTGTCAGGCTAAATCCTTCCAAAGTTGATGGAGAGTTAACAAGTGGATGTTTTATTTTTGATGATAAGAAACAAATTAAAGCCACTATTAGAAATCAAGTATTGGAGATTTCATCTTATTTTGAAGATGAATTTTGCGATTTTATTGTTTCAACTGAAGAAATAACTTTCAAAGAGGTATTAGCTGGATTGAAGGGACCTATAAAAACTTTAGGCGCTGGTGAAATGGAAATGAAAAAAGGCAACTCAGTTGCCTTTCTCACTTATTTATCAAAATTTACTGATTAAGAGCCGCTAGGTATATCCTTAAAGGCAAGACCTTTATCAGCCCTTGCTTCTTGAGGTAGACCAAGAACACGCTCAGCAATAATATTTTTAAGAATTTCATCGGTACCACCTGCTATTCTTAAGCCAGCTGCGCCCATCCATGCCATTTGAAATTTTATAAAATCAGATTTCTCATCCATTAACATGCCCGACATGTCTGATGAATCCATTCCAAAGTTACCTATTGCTTGAAGCTTATTAGCGCTTACAATTTTTGTGATTGAAGCTTCAGGTCCAGGAGTATCTCCTCTTGAAAGAGCCGACATTGTTCTGAGTTTTGTATTTTTAAGCCCAGATGCTTCACAATACCAATCAGCAATAGACTCTCTCACAGCATTATTGTCAATGAGTTGTTCTCCATCCTTGTCGTGTTTTTTTGCAAGTTCGAAAGCTTCATTAGCATCTACTCCGTCAGCATCACCAACAGCGAGCCTTTCATTCATAAGAGTAGTAATAGCAACTTTCCATCCATCACCAATTTCACCGAGTCTTTGTGAGTCAGGTATAACTACATCATTAAAATAGACTTCATTGAAACTGGAACCACCTGTAAGTTGTTTTATTGGCTTAACCTCAATACCTGGAGATTTCATGTCAACAAAGAAAAAGGTGAGACCTTTGTGTTTTTCTAAACCTGCATCATGCCTAACAACCAAAATACCGAAGTCAGAGAAATGTGCTCCTGAAGTCCATACTTTTTGACCATTTACAATCCAATTTTCACCGTCTTGAACAGCCTTAGATCTTAGACCTGCAACATCAGAACCAGCAGATGGCTCTGAAAATAACTGACACCATATTTCTTTGCCCTCAGCCATTGGTGGTAAGTATCTTTCTTTTTGTTCATCAGTTGCATATTCCATCATTACAGGACCAGCCATACCTAGTCCAATCTCATAAACACCTTTAGGAACATTAAACTTTGACTCTTCTTGAGCCCAGATAATCCTTTCAATAGGGGTAGCACCAATTCCTCCAAATTCTTTTGGCCAATGGATCATTGCCCAGCCAGCATCATATTTCTTCTTCTGCCACTCAGCAGCTGCCTCTAGCAAACTTTTATTTCCAATATTCATATTTTTTGCAGAATTAGTTTTCTTTGTTTTTAGCTCAGCATTGGCTTCTAACCAAGCTCTGCACTTAGCTCTAAATTCTGCTTCTTGTGAGGTATCATTAAAATCCATATTTTCTCCTATAGTTTAATGTTCGCTTGTTCTAAGCTTTTAATAAGTTTTTCGCGCCATGAGGGCAGCGAACCCAAGTTAAGTGAAAGCACTTTTGATCTTTTATAAAACATATGACAGTCATATTCCCACGTAAAACCATTACCGCCATGTGTTTGGATATTTTCTTGAGAACATAGCTGGAATGCTTTGGTTGCAGAAACTCTTGCCGTTGCAGCAGCTGTTGGAAGTTCAGCAGCATTAGAAGACAGAGCCCATGCTCCATAAAAAGAGTTTGATTTAGCTAGAGTTAAAGCTACATACATATCAGCTAATTTATGTTTCATAGATTGGAATGATCCTATTGGTCTTCCAAATGCATATCTTTCTTTTGCATATTTATTTGCCATATCAAGACTTGCTTGAGCACCACCTATTTGCTCAAAGGAAAATAAAACTGCTGCATGATCCATAATTTTTTCAAGGTTTGACCAACCAGATTCTTCATCACCAATGATTTCAGCATTAGCACCATTAAAAGAAACCGAATAATAACCTCTGCTTTCATCGATATTTCTTTGTACAGTAATATCAACATCATCTGAATTTAGATCCACAACACATAAAGAGACATTATCACCATTTTTTGCTACTACTACTGCATGAGTTGCTACTTCTGCATCAGGAACAGCAATCTTAGTTCCAGAAAGTTTTCCATCCTTAAGCGCAACAGAAATATTATCTTTACTAGGAGCTGAATTCGTTTCTGCAATTGCAAGAGTACCAATCACATCACCGGTAACTAATTTTGGAAGGATTGAATTTTTTTGCTCTTCACTACCAAATTCAATCAAGGTCTCTGTAAACAAATATACTGAGGAGGAGAAGGGTACCGGAGCAACCTGTCTCCCAAGCTCTTCAGCAATAACGCATAACTCTAAGTGAGAAAGCCCTAATCCCTGATACTCTTCTGGTATTCTAATACCAGTCCAACCAAGGCCTACAATCTTATTCCAAAGCTCTTGGTCATAGGTTTTATCACTATCCATAACTGCTCTATTGATTTTTAGAGCATCTTCTTTTGTTAAAAATTTTTTAGCTTCTTCTTGAAGAAGTTTTTGGTCATCTGAGAAATCTAGATTCATAATTTTTTTTTCAGTTAAAATATACTTTTACAAAGCTAATAAATTATATTACTTTTAAAAAAATATATAAATTAACTTATGAAAGTAAGCAGAGAAGATAGTATTAACTTTAAGCCACAGAAAAATAGTAGCTTGATGCTGGGCATAATATTTGTTGCCATTCTTGGAGCAGTTCTCTTCTTGCTGCTTAGATCTGAACAAACAAGCACTAAAATTGATTCAACCTCTGCTTCACTAGATGACAGGTTATCTAAAATTGAAAATCAACTACTTATGTTAGATGAGGTAAATTCAGATTCTCTCATTGAAGTTGGCGCAGAATTACAATTTTTGGATAAAGAGATTAGGAAGCTTTGGGATCTCAGCAACAAAAGAAATAAAGTTAATATTGAAAAACTTACCAAAAGTTTAAATGAGCTTATCCAAAAATATAATAAAACGGATAAAGAAATCGATGATGCCATAGCTATAATCAATACTGAGTTAAATAATATTACTCAGCTAATTGAGAATCAGCCTGACTTGTCAGGAACTGTCAGCCAATCAGAAATTGAAATAAGATCCCTAAAAAGACAAATCCTTTTTATAGAAGAGTCTGTCCAAGCTCTTGAGGCTTACAGAACACAAAATAATCAGATTCTTCTAGAGATACAAAACTCTATAAATAATGAAGTTGTTATAGATGAATAGATATATTCTTCAGGCATTAACTTTACTAGCTTTCGTGCCACTTATAATCTTAGCTGGCAGTATTTTCATTGTTGTTCTTCCAATCATTCTCTCTGGCATGACCTACAATGCTTTCAACTACAACAGAATGAAAGAATTCTATATTTATCTTGTTCTAACTTTTATAAGCATTTTGATAGCTCTGAGCCTCTTGGGAGTGCTTTGAGGTATGGAGTCAGAAAGAATAACTCTAATTGGGGCTCCTCCATCTCCTTACACAAGAAAAATGATTTCTTTGCTGAGATATAGGCATATAAATTATGAAATTATTTGGGGTGATCCAGGAACTATTCTTGATAGCGATGAGATTTTTA
>OCZA010000752.1_pt1 | contig 10795 bp, 11 predicted proteins | sample 1539021 | NCBI WGS metagenome assembly OCZA01 (sample SAMEA2619376, study PRJEB22493) | marine metagenome | biome: marine biome (ENVO:00000447); feature: surface water layer (ENVO:00002042); material: "saline water (ENVO:00002010), including plankton (ENVO:xxxxxxxx)" | depth 5 m | reverse complement strand
CCTTTTTCAGTTTCATTTTTAAATAGATCTTTTTTTTCTATATTGTTTGATCTTATAAAACCTTCTAATGCTTCTTCAGGAGCACTGGTCTTTGGACCTCTTATTTTTTCAGAAGCTATTTTGATTTGTTTATCTAAATTTTCAAAAACTATTATTAATCTATTAGGTGTAGATAATGAAAAACATTTTTTTGATTTAATTGATTTTTCTAAAAAAAAATTTTGAAATTCCTCTAAAAGTTTATTTCGCAAGTCTTTTTGAAGTCCTGCTGGAATTTCCTCACTAAATAACTCTAAAAAAAATTCTGCCATCTCAAACTTGAGTATCAATCCATATTGCAGCAGCAGACTTTGTAATTTCTCTTATCCTTCCAATATATTCTGCTCTTTGAGCAACGCTAATTGCTTTTCTGGCATCTAATATATTAAATATATGACTTGCTTTTAAACATTGATCATAAGCTGGTAAAGAAATTTTTTTTTCTACTAATGATTTAGCCTCACCCTCAAACATATCAAACATTTTAAAAAGATTTTCTGTGTTCGCATAGTCAAAATTATAAGCAGAAAATTCTTTTTCTGATTGATGAAAAACTTCCCGATATTCAACATTCTCATTGTTCCAAATTAAATCATATACATTCTTTTTTTCTTGAGTGAACATACAAATTCTTTCTAAGCCATATGTTATTTCAACTGAAACTGGTTTGCATTCAAAACCAGCCATTTGTTGGAAATATGTAAATTGGGTTATTTCCATACCATCACACCATACCTCCCAACCCAGACCAGCAGCCCCTAATGTTGGACTCTCCCAATCATCTTCAACGAATCTGATATCATGATTTTTATGATCAATACCAATTAATGATAAACTATTTAAGTATAGTTTTTTTATATTGGACGGAGATGGTTTTATAATTACTTGAAATTGATAATAATGCTGAAGTCTATTTGGATTATCTCCGTATCTTCCATCTGTCGGTCTTCTTGAAGGCTGAACATAAGCAGCTTTCCATGGTTTAGGTCCAAGAGATCTTAAGGTGGTTGCAGGATGAAATGTTCCAGCTCCAACCTCCATATCATAAGGCTGTAAAATTATACAACCTTGTTTGCTCCAAAACTTTTGTAAATTTAAAATTGTATCCTGAAAAGTTTGAAACTTTACTTTTTTTTTACTATTTTTAGAGACCATATCTTTGCCATACAGATTTTTCATCTAATATATTTGCGAGTTGATCTACCTGATCATTCGATGATGATAATTTTTTACTTAACCAGCCTTTAGATTTTTCAAATTTTTTAATTACTACATCTTCTCCGAATTTTTCTCTTAATACTTGATGGGCATCTCCAATTTCATCTATTAAACCAAGAGACTTGGCTTTACGTCCTGACCAAAATTCTCCTGAAAATAGCTCTACCTCTGATTTTTTTAATTTTGAGCCTCTACTTTTTTCAACAACATCAATAAAATCTTTGTGTAAATCTAACTGAATATTTTTAAGTCTATCGATATCTTCTTTTTTTTCATCAAGGAAAGGATCTAGAGTACTTTTGTTTTTACCTGCAGTATGAACTCTTCTTTCAACTCCAATTTTCTTTATAAGTTCTGTAAAACCAAAAGAAGAATAAATCACTCCTATAGAACCAATAATAGAACTTGAGTTTGCATATATCTCATCTCCAGCACATGCAATTAAGTACCCTCCTGAAGCAGCAACATCTTCAGCAAAAACAATAACCTTTTTTTTATTTTTTTTAGCCTTTTGTCTTATAAAGTTATAAATCAAATGAGATTGTACAGGAGAACCTCCTGGTGAATTGATAGTAATTGCAACACATGGTGCTTTTTTTAAGGAAAAAGCTTTTGAAATAATCTCCTGTTGACCTGAAAAATCGATACCTTGTTTAAACTTTCCAACATTTCCTATTACTCCACTTAATTTTATATGTGGGATGATTTTTTTCTTTTTTAAAAAAGAGAACATTTTTAACCTTTATAGAATTTTTAATTGAATATAAAGACACCTTATAATTGAAGATTCAGGTGCGTCAATTGATAAGTAATAAATATAAACTTATTATACTAGTTTGTTCACATAAATGGGAACTGTAATTCAGCTCAAAAACCAAATTAATAATTCTTATTTTCAACTTAAAGAATCGGTTGAAGATAAATTGCTGCTCGTAGACGATAAGATAAAGTCAAAACTTGTAAGTAAAGTTGATTTGGTACAAAAAATGACTGACTACCATCTAGATACTGGTGGCAAAAAATTACGAGCTTTATTAACTTTAGGTTCGGCTAAAATGTGTGGTTACTCAAAAGGTACAAGAGACATAAATCTTGCTGCCTGTGTTGAGCTAATTCATGCTGCAACTTTGATGCATGATGACGTGATAGATAATGGTACCTTAAGAAGAGGTAAGAAAACTTTGAATAAAGTTTGGGATAATCACTCCTCTGTATTGGTTGGGGATTATCTTCTTAGTAGATGTTTTGAAATGATGGTGGAAGATGGAAATATAGAAGTTTTAAAGTTACTATCTTCAACCTCCTCAAAAATTGCTCAAGGAGAAATATTACAACTTCAACATCAGGGAGAAGTTGATATGTTAGAGGAAACATATTTAAAAATTATATCAGCAAAAACTGCAGAGTTATTTGCTGCAGCTACTAAGGTTGGAGCGATATTATCTGATATGCAAACTAAAGAAAAGGAAGCTTTAGAATTTTATGGAAGAAATCTGGGCTTAACATTTCAAATAGCTGACGACACTTTGGATTATAATTCAGAAATTAAATTGTTTGGAAAAAAAAATGGACAAGATTTTTACGAAGGTAAAATAACCCTTCCTATAATTTTATTATTTCAAAAAGCTGATAATCAAGAGAGAGAAAAACTGAAAGATATTTTTTCTAAAAGTTTGAGAAATGAGAATGATTTAGATTACACTTTATCCTTAATAAAAAAATATGATATAATTAAAGCATGCTATCAAAAAGCCCAGCACTATATTAACTTAGCCTCAAATTCTTTATCAGTATTTAAAGACTCTAACGAAAAAAATATTCTTGAAAATCTAACGTCTTTTAGTTTATCAAGAAATTTTTAAGGACTTAAAAGGCTTTTTTCCCAATTATTATTATTGTCTAAAGTATACTTCAGCCTTTCATGTATTCTATTATCTCCATCTAACCAAAATTCGATACTTGATGGTTTTAAATTCCAGCCAGACCAATGATCTGGCCTTGGTACATTATCTTTATCACTATATTTTTTTTTGAAATTTTCTAAATTATTTAAAAGTTCATCCCTACTTTTTAAAATACTGCTTTGTTTAGAGGCCCATGCTCCTATTCTGCTTTCATAAGCCCTAGTGCTATAATAATCATCTGCTGTTTTATCATCTACTTGATTTAGTTTTCCAACAATCCTAATTTGTCTTAATAAGCTTTTCCAATGAAAGCACATTGTAGCATTTGGGTTTTCTTTTAATTCTTTACTTTTTTGGCTTTTTAAATTTGTATAGAAAATGAACCCATCTTTATCAAAACCTTTAAGCAAAACCATTCTAACTGATGGAACTCCATCTTTGCTGGCAGTCCCTAAAGCCAAAGCATTTGGATCATTTATTTCTTTCTTTTTTGCCACTTCAAACCATTCCTCAAATAGTTCAAATGGATCATCAAGATCAAGAAAGCATTTATTTAGGCCTAATGAGTTTTTTTGATTCATAATTTTAACAAAATAATCTATATAATATAAATAATGTCATTTAATACATTTGGAAAGTTTTTTCGTTTCACTACCTGGGGAGAGTCCCATGGTCCAGCTATTGGCTGTATTATTGACGGTTGTCCTCCTTTAATTCAACTAAAAGAACAAGATATTCAAAAAGAATTAGATAAAAGGAAACCAGGACAGTCTAAATTTACCACCCAAAGAAAAGAGGGAGATAAAGTTCAAATTCTTTCTGGGGTCTTTGAAGGCAAAACGACTGGAACTCCTATATCACTGATAATTTATAACGAAGATATGCGTTCAAAAGATTATAAGGATATCAAAGATAAGTTTAGACCTGGGCATGCAGATTTTACATATTTTAAAAAATATGGAATTAGAGATTACAGAGGAGGAGGAAGATCATCCGCCAGAGAAACAGCAGCAAGGGTTGCTGCAGGTGCTATTGCCAAAAAAGTTTTAGAAAATAAATTAGGTAGAAAATTTAAGGTTTCTGCTGCGGTAACACAACTTGGAATTCTTGGCTGTGATACAACAAAATGGGATAATAAAATAATCTATAAAAATCCATTTTTTTGTCCCGATAAGTCAATGTTAAAAATATGGGAGAAATATCTTTTAAGTGTTAGGAAAGCAGGGTCTTCATGTGGAGCAATAATCGAAGTAAGAGCTAATGGAGTTCCAGCTGGTTTAGGTGCACCAATTTACTCGAAATTAGATTCTGATATTGCTTCTGCTATGATGAGTATTAATGCTGTTAAAGGAGTAAATATTGGTTCAGGAATGAACTCTGCTCAATTATCTGGGGAAGAAAATTCTGATGAAATTTCACAAACCAAAAAGAAGTTAAAATTTAATTCCAATAATGCAGGGGGAATACTTGGAGGTATATCTTCTGGACAAGAAATAATTGTTTCATTTGCGGTGAAACCTACTTCTTCAATTTTAAAGAGTAGGAAAACAGTTAATAAACTTGGAAAAAATACTACCATATCTGTAAAAGGAAGGCATGACCCATGTGTGGGCATAAGAGCTGTCCCAGTAGGTGAAGCTATGCTTTCATGTGTTTTATTAGATCATTACCTAATGCATAAAGCTCAGTGCAGTTAATGTAAATTATTTTTGTTTTTGTAATACAATATTAGAATTCAATAAATCGAGAACTTTTTCTTCAATTGAATTAGAGTCTAGATTAGCTTTTTTATACATATTTTCAGGTGTATCTTGATCAATAAAAATATCTGGTAAATTCATTGATCTAAATTTTAGATTATTATCCATTAAACCTTTTTTGGTTAAAAAATTAACAACATGAGAACCAAATCCACCTATAGAACCTTCCTCAATAGTCATAATAGCTTCATGTGTGGTTGCAAGTTGCCAAATTAAATTTTCATCTAAAGGTTTTGCAAATCTTGCATCAACAATTGTTATGTCTATTCCCTTTTTTTTTAAATTTTCAGCTGCTTTTAAAGTTTCATTTAATCTTGCTCCAAAATTTAGGATAGCTAATTTTTTTCCTTCTTTAATAATTTTTGATTTACCTATCTCTATCTTCTCGTTAATAGAAGGTAAAACTGAACCTAGTCCTGTACCTCTTGGATATCTAAATGCACAGGGTCTATCATTTATTTCTGTTGAGGTATTTATCATTCTTACTAATTCAGCCTCATCACTAGCTGCCATAACTACAAAATTGGGCAATGTCGATAAGTAAGTTGTATCAAAACTTCCTGCATGGGTTGGTCCATCTGCACCTACTAAACCTGCTCTATCTATTGCAAATCGTACTGGTAAACTTTGAATGGCTACATCGTGAACAACTTGATCATAAGCCCTTTGAAGAAACGTTGAATATATTGCTGCGTAAGGTTTAAAATTTTCAGTTGCTAAACCAGCAGCAAACGTAACTGCATGTTGTTCTGCAATTCCTACGTCAAAAGTTCTTTCTGGAAATTCTTTACGGAAACTATTTAAACCAGTCCCATCAGGCATTGCAGCAGTAATAGCAACTATTTTACTATCTTTTTTTGCATGCTCAATCAAAGTATCTGCAAATACTTTAGTATATGATGGTGTTTTGTTAATACTTTTAATTTGCTCTCCAGTTTTTACGTTAAACTTCGAAACTCCATGATAATTATCTTTTGCTTGCTCAGCGAATGAATATCCTTTTCCTTTTTTTGTTTTGATATGAATTAAAATGGGTCCCTCATGCTTTGAGTCCTTAGCATTTCTTAAGATTGGAACTAAAGAGCTTAAATCATGCCCATCAATTGGGCCAATATAATAAAATCCTAGTGAACTAAATAACGTACCACCTGTTACAGCAGATCTAAGCAAGTCTTCAGCTTTGCCTGCTTTTGCACTAAATCGTTTTGAAAAAGCAGATGTAATTAATTTAATAGTCTCTCTCAGACTAAAATAAATTTTACCTGAAAAAATTTTAGCTAAATAAGTGCCCATTGCTCCAACAGGTCTAGCTATAGACATGTCATTATCATTTAATATGACAATCATTTTAGTTTTAGATGCACCAGCATTGTTCATAGCTTCATAAGCCATACCTGCACTGATGGCCCCATCACCAATAACTGCAATAACATTATCAGACTTATTTGAAAGTCTATTAGCTTCAGCTATACCTAAAGCTGAGGAGATTGAAGTTGAACTATGAGCTGCACCAAAAGGATCATATTCACTTTCTAATCTTTTTGTAAAGCCCGATAGGCCACCTCCTTGCCTCAATGTTCTTATTTTATCTTTTCTTCCAGTCAAAATTTTATGTGGGTAACACTGATGTCCTACATCCCAAATTAATTTGTCATTAGGGGTATTAAAAATAAAATGAAGTGCAACACTTAGTTCAACAACTCCAAGGCTTGCCCCTAAATGGCCTCCAGTAACTGATACTGCATCGATCATTTCCTCTCTTAATTCATCAGCTACTTTTTGTAACTTCGACTCAGGTATCTTCTTTAAATCTGAAGGAAAATTTATTTGATTTAAAAATTCGTATTCTTTTGTCATTTATTCCTATTCAAAATATAATTTAAGGTCGCTGATAAATCTTTTGATTTAGAACCATATTTTTTCAATTTATTATTAATTTTAAAGATTAATTTATTTGCATATTTAATAGTATTTTTATGTCCTAGTAAACTAATTAGAGTTGCTTTACCCTTTTTTTTATCTTTTCCAGTTTTTTTTCCTGCTGTTAATAAACTACCCTTATGATCAATTAAATCGTCAGCAACCTGAAATAATAATCCAATATCTGAGCCTAAATTTTCGAATTTCTTAATTTCACTCTTATTTCTTTTTTTTAAAATTAAAGGTACTGCACAGCAAAAACTAAATAATTTACCAGTCTTTTTTATTTCCATTTCAAGGACTCTTTTTTTAGATACTTTCTCATGTTCATAACTTAAGTCTAAATATTGTCCCCCAGCAATTCCAAGATGGCCTGCACTTTCTGAAAGCTTATTTACAAGATCAACTTTTACAGCCTGAGAAGTTTTTAAATCTTTATGAGTCAAAATCTCAAACGCCATAGTTAAAAGTGAGTTTCCAGCTAAAACAGCTGTTGACTCCCCAAATTTAATATGCGTCGATTGTTTGCCTCTTCTAATTGTATCATTATCCATGCAAGGCAAGTCATCATGAATTAAAGAATAAGCATGTATACACTCAATAGCTGAACCTATCATTATTAATGTTTTGTAATCTATTTTAAATATTGACCCAGCATCAATCAGAATTTTTGATCTAACTTTCTTACCACCAGAAAATAAACCATATTTCATTGGTACTATTAACTCAGATTTTTTTTGTTTTTTTATAAAACCTTTTAAAAAAAAATCAGTGTCTTTAGCTATTTTATTTAATTTACTTTGCATCTTTTTTATTAAAAATTTTTGTAATCTTTTCTTTAGTTTTTATGTTTATATTTTTGATATTTCTTTGAAATTTCTTCTCAATTATATTATTAAGCTTAATAAGATTTTGATAGTTTTCCATAGAATTTTCTAGATCTTTTTGGTTTTCTAAATATTCGATCATCTTATTTGCTTCATTAGTTAGTTCCTCTAAAGATAGGTCACTATAATCATTTGGTAAATTTTTATCTTTCATATAATACTCTGAGATAATACATGAAAATTAATCTTGCAAATATTAAAAAAGCTATAAAACACTTAAATAAAAATGAGTGTGTAGCCATACCTACTGAGACTGTTTATGGTTTATCAGGAAATGCATACTCAAATAAAGCTTGTGAAAAGATATTTAGATTAAAAAAAAGACCAAAAGATAACCCTCTTATAGTTCATTATTACAACAATATAGAATTAAGAAAAGATTGTAGTTTTGATAATAGATTTTTAGACTTATATAAAAAATTTTGTCCAGGGCCAATTACATTTGTTTTAAATTTACATAAAAATTCAAAAATTTCTAAAATTGCAACTAACAAAAGAAACTCCTTGGCCATAAGATTTCCCAAACATCCTGTTACAAGAGCTCTATTAAAAAAACTGAAATTTCCTCTGGCAGCACCAAGTGCTAATTTATCCTCAAAAGTAAGTGCTGTAAGATCAATAGATGTAAAGGAGGATTTTGGAAATAAAATTAAATATATCTTAGAGGGTGGAAAATCTAAAATAGGTCTGGAGTCTACAATAATTGATCTTAGAAAAGAACCAAAAATCTTAAGGGTAGGAGGTTTAGAAATTAGTAATATTGAAAAAGTATTAAATCAAAAAGTAAAAATAAAAAATAATCCATTAAAGATTACTGCACCAGGCCAATATAAGCTTCACTATTCTCCTGGAATTCCATTAAAGATGAATGTAAAAAAGGCAAAAGATAACGAGGCCTATATATTGTTTAAAAGAATTAAAAAAGCAAAACCAAACTATTATTTTTTATCTAAAAAAGGTAGTCTTAAAGAAGCTGCAAAAAATTTATACACAACACTAAGAAAAATAAAAAAAAGTAAATTTAAATCTATTGTCGTTGGAAAAATTCCTAACAAAGGATTGGGTATAACTATCAATGATAGATTGTTAAGGGCTTCGAAATTTTAATGCAAATTCCATTGGAAGTAATTGGATTATCAAAAATTTATAACAATAAAGATGCTGTAAAAGATATTTCTTTTAAAGTTAATAAAAATGAAATTATTGGAATACTAGGTCCTAATGGATGTGGAAAAACAACTACTATTGGAATGATTTTAGGATTATTAAAACCATCAAATGGTAAAGTGTTAATAAATGGAATTGAAATTGAAAAAAAAAGAGTTGATTTATTAAACCATCTTAACTTCATATCACCTTATATTGAACTTCCAAAAAAATTAACAGTAAAACAAAATCTTGAAGTATATGGAAGACTCTATGATGTTAAAAACTTAAAAAAAAAAATTGAAATGCTCTCAGAGAAACTTAGATTGAGCGAAATAATAAACAAACTTACAGGGGAGCTCTCTTCAGGTCAAAAAAATAGAGTCAGTCTTGCTAAATCAATAATTAATAATCCTACAGTTTTACTGCTAGATGAACCAACAGCATCTCTAGATCCTGAAACAGGTGATTTTGTGAGAAGTTTTTTAGAAAGTTATCAAAAAGAAAATAAAGCATCTATCTTACTAGCATCACATAATATGTCTGAAGTTGAAAGATTATGTTCTTCAGTGCTGATGATGAATAAAGGATCAATAGTTGACAGTGGTAAACCAGAACAATTAATCAAAAAACATGGGCGAAAAAATATGGAAGAAGTTTTTTTGAAAATTACAAGAGAAAGAATATGAATTTTAATAAAATGTATGGTCTTTTTTTAAGACATTTCTATTTAATTAAAGGATCCTTACCTAGAATTTTAGATTTAGTTTATTGGCCAACTATACAAATTATACTATGGGGATTTATTTCTAAGTTCTTTTCTATCTATAGTGACTATTACAGTAATACGCTTGGAGTAATTCTAACATGTGCAATACTTTATGATATCCTTTTCAGATCTAGTATTAGCTTTAATATGCTTTTTTTAGAGGAAATCTGGAGTAGAAATTTTACAAATCTTTTTATTGCTCCTCTTAAACTTAAAGAAATAATAGTGTCACTAGTTTTCACAGCTTTGATAAGAACCTTAATTGGATTAGTACCAGCAATTATTTTAACTTCTCCATTGTTTGGAGTTTCAATTCTAAAATTAGGTTTACCATTATTATTATTATTTTTAAGTTTATATATTTTTGGAATTACACTTGGTTTGTTTGTTAGTGCTGGTCTTATGAGATTTGGTCCATCTTTTGAAAATATTGCTTGGTCATCTTTATTTTTATTGGCTCCTCTTGGTTGTATATACTATCCAATAGAGATCCTTCCTAATTTTTTTCAAATAATTGCTAAAGGATTACCTTTGGTCTATATTTTTGATGAAACCAGAAACATACTTTTAAATAATTTTGTTAATTATGAAAATTTAAAACAAGCTTATTTATTAAATTTAATTTATTTAACATTTGGAATTATTTTATTTTACTTTTCTTTTTTAAAAGCGCGAATTAAGGGAACCTTAATAAATATGGGCGAATAAATGGTGCGCCTGCTAGGAGTTGAACCCAGAACCTCCTGATCCGAAGTCAGGCGCTCTATCCAGTTGAGCTACAAGCGCATATAATATTAATATATTATTTTATGAAAAAAAAAATAAATTTGATTGTAGAAGATGCTTATAAAAACCTTCGTGTTGATGTTTTTATCAATAAAAAAGAAAATAAAATCAGCAGAACAAGAATAAAAAATTTAATTTTAGATAAAAAATTAAAGTTAAATAATCAAATTATCATAGATCCATCAAAGAAAGTTTCTTATGGTGATACTTTAGAGCTAATTATTCCAGAGCCAAAAATAGCTTCACTTACACCCTATAAGTATAAATTAGATATTATTTATGAAGATGAAGATTTGATTGTTATAAATAAGCCTGCAGGAATTGTAATGCATCCTGGAGCAGGAAATTTTGATAAGACTATTGTTA
>OCZA010000750.1_pt1 | contig 10821 bp, 13 predicted proteins | sample 1539021 | NCBI WGS metagenome assembly OCZA01 (sample SAMEA2619376, study PRJEB22493) | marine metagenome | biome: marine biome (ENVO:00000447); feature: surface water layer (ENVO:00002042); material: "saline water (ENVO:00002010), including plankton (ENVO:xxxxxxxx)" | depth 5 m | reverse complement strand
TACAGATAGAAATTCTGTTGTTAATTTTTTTTATGATAAGATTATTTTAAGTAAAGATAAAAAAATTTATGTAATCGATAATAAGAATGAAAGTAATAATTTTGAATATGAATTAAATCTTAGTAAAGATGAAAAAATTATTCATTTTTTTGGATACAGGGATGAAATATATTTATTAACAAACAGATCCAAAATATCTGTTATAGATGACCAAAATATTGTTGATATAGGTAATTATGGAGTATTTACAAATACTACCCCAATTGTTCTAAATGAAACTTTAATAATATTTAGTGTTTTTGGTGATATTTATGAAATAAATCTTGATGATAAATCAATATCAAAAAAAGATTATTTTAATTCAAAGCCTGGCATATCAATAAAATCAAACATATTTGAAGATCAGACTAAATTATATTACCTATTTAATTCAGGTACTTTATTATCTTTTGATAAAAATAATTACGATTATCTTAACAATTATATATTAGAGGATCTCAACATTCTCTCATCAATAGGAGTTTTTAATGAACTTCTAGATAGTTCTTTTAGTTATAAAGATTATTTGTATTTAATAGACCGTACTGGAAAAATTTCAGTATTTAATCCTGTCTCCTCTGATATTCTTTGGGAACTCGATGTTAATCAATCTATTCTAAGCTATCTTTTTTCAAATGATGGATATTTAATTTTAATGACCCTCGACAAAATTTTAATTATTTCTGATCAAGGAAATATTATTAATTCTTACACTCACAACAAAAAGTCACCAATATTAATTTTTAGTATAAAAGGAAATATTCATTTAATTTCAGAAGAGGGAATAAGTAAATTAAACATATTTGATAAAAGTGAAGAAAGTTTTTATAAAAATAAATTTACAAGTAACTTAGATATCTACTATCAAGATCAAAATATATATCTCAAAGATGATAAAAGTCTTTTCAAATTAAGTGAATAATTACTTTATTATTGGTAAAGTTAATGAGGGAAAATCTCATCTTTTTAATCTTTTTTCTAAAACTCATAAGACGATATCTAATCCAAAAGCAAATACTACAATTGACATAATTAGAAAGAATATTTTATCAGAAAACTCCGAATATAATTTATATGATACACCTGGTTTTTATAAATTCACTGACTTTACTAAACTCTTTAACAAAATTTCAGAACTTAGTTTAGATAATATAAACTTTATATATTTAACCTCATCATTCACTGATGAAGATTTAAAAATATGTAAAGAATTACACTCTAAAAAATTCAATCTTTTACTTTTCACATTTAAAAAAATTGATGAGAAAGATTATATATCAAATTTGTTTGTTAAAATTTTTACAAGTTATTCAGACAATTTAACAACACTTAAGAAATATCTATTTAATGAAAATAAAAAACAATCCTCAAATAGCGATACTGTTAATAAAAAAACGATAGCTATTTTTGGTAAAGAAAATACTGGTAAATCAACACTTTTTAATAAAATAATGGATATATCTCTTTCTAAGACATCACCTCATCTCCATACAACCCGTGACTCTGTTAACTGGGATATTAAATATAAAAATCAAACTTTAGAATTTATTGATACAGCTGGCTTTATCAGGTCTAGATCTAACAGAAAAAATCTTGATTTTGAAAAACTTTCACTTCAACAATCTGAATATTTTATAAAAAAATCATCATTAATAGTTCTTTTATTGGATGCCAATTCTGAGTCAAGATTAGATTTATCCTTAATAGGATCTTTGTCAAAAAGAAATAAACCATTTTTAGTCTTGGTAAATAAAATTGACCTAATAGAGAATAAGTCTCTGTATCAACAAAAGTTTCTTAAATATTTATCCTCAAATCATAATTACTATTCCTCTTTAAACATATACTTTATATCTGCACTAAATACTTCAAAATCAAAAATACTTCAAATAGTAAGTAATCAATTAAATAATAAATTTTTTTTTAAAACTTCTTATTTGAATAAGATTATCAAATCAGTTAATGGAGAATTAGGAAAAATACAGAAAAATTCTAAAGAATTCAAAATTTATTTTATTACTGCTTTTACAGTTAATCAAAAAAATTACTTTAAAATTTCATGTAATTTTTCCAAAAAAAATATTAAACCTCATATTAAGACGTTTTTATCAAAAATTTTAATTAGAGAGTTAAATCTCAAAGGAGTAAATTTTAATCTAATTTTTTAATATTGATATTGTTTGATTCTACTAAGTCTATTTTTAAGGAATTTAGATAATTTATTAATGACATTTTAAAATTATTTAGATGAACTTTATAATGATTATCTTTTTCAAATGACAAAACAAAACGAAATTCCTTATTAAATAGTGGTATAAGTAAATTAATAAAATAAATAATATTCATTAATACTTTATAATTTTGTTTAATATAATTGTAGTCATATTGATAGGAGATCATATTTAAATCAATATGATTATTTACTATTACTAATTCGTCAATTTTTGAAAATTGATTTTTTATTATTGCTTCTGCTTTAATTAAATCTTCTAAAGATTCAAATGTACTTTGAAGAAGTGTATGATCTTGATTTATGTTTTGTAATTTTTTCTCTGCTAAAATAATTTTATGAGAATTTTCGGATAAAACCCTTTGATCTTCCCCATTTAAAACAATTAAGATTTGATTAATAGACAATTAGATATTAGAGCCAGCGCTTAGCAAAGATAACTGAGTAATTTTATTATCACCTAACTGGTCGATTAACTTAATTGGATAGTCTCCTGTGAAATAGTGATCTGTTAATTGAGGCTTATTACTATCTCTTTTTAAATACCCAAGAGCTATATAAAGCCCTTCCAATGACAGAAATTTTAAACTTTTTGCTTTTACATAATCACATATTTCTTCAACACTCTTGTTTGCAGCTAATAATTCTTTTTTAGTAGGCATGTCAACTCCATAAAAATCTGGAAATTTTATTTCAGGGCAAGCTATTCTTAAATGAACTTCTTTGGCTCCAGCATCATAAAGCATTTTTACAATCTTATGGGATGTTGTTCCACGAACTAACGAGTCATCTACTAGGATTATTTTCTTATTTTCGATTGAACTTTTGTTAGCATTTAACTTTAATTTTACTCCTAGACTTCTAATTTGTTGACCTGGCTCAATAAAGGTTCTACCAACATAATGGTTTCTTATTAAACCCAAATCAAAATCAATTTTTTTTTGTTGACTGTATCCAATTGCTGCTGCATTTCCTGAGTCTGGTACGGGTACAACTAATTCTGCATCTACATTGTCTTCTTTTGCTAACTCTCTTCCTAAATTTTTTCTATACTCATAAGCAGTCTTTCCTCTCAAAATACTATCTGGTCGTGAAAAATAAATATACTCAAAAACACAAGGCCTTGGAGTATGATTTCCAAATGGTTTTAGACTATGTAATTCATTATCTTCAATGTAAACAATTTCACCATTTTCAACTTCTCTAACAAATTCAGCACCAATAATATCTAGCGCACATGTTTCAGAAGCTAGGACAAAGGATTTATTTATTTTACCTATAACCAAAGGTCTGATGCCATAAATATCTCTTGCACCAATTAAAATATTTTTAGTAAGCATCACCAAAGCGTATCCACCTTGGATTTGTGAGATAGCCTCTATAATTTTATCAATATTTTTTTCTTTTTTTGATCTTGCTATGAGTTGTACAATTGTTTCAGAGTCGGAGGTTGTATAAAAAATTGCACCATCTTCAACTAGCTTTTTTCTAAGTGTAATTGCGTTCGTAAAATTACCGTTATGAGAGACACCTATGCCTCCAGCATTAGTATCTGCAAAAAAAGGTTGAACATTTCTTAATATTTTACCGCCTGTTGTGCTGTATCTATTGTGGCCAATTGCATAAGAGCCTGGTAATTTTTTAATTGTGTCCTCATTATTAAAATTATCTCCAACTAGCCCAAATCTTTTTTCGGAATAATAATTTTTACCATCATAAGAGACTATACCACAACCTTCTTGCCCTCTATGCTGTAGAGCATGCAAACCTAAAGCTGCCAATGCTGAAGCATCATTTATATTTGAAATACCAAAAACACCACACTCTTCTCTAATTTTAGTAGAGTTCGTCTTTATCATTCTTTTTTTCTTGTATAGATGAGTCTTTTTTATTTTTTTTTTCAACTTCAGGGTCTTTATACATAAGGTTTTCATATATTGATATATTTAATTTCATGATTCTATTCTTATCATCAATATAGTTTTTAAAAAAAGCAATATAAGAAAAATAAAAAAGAACTGAAAATAAAATAATTCCATAAATCGCACCAATTATTATATCTAAGATTTTAAACTCTAGTTGAGAAGGTGATTTTAAATTTAGAGCTTTCTCTAGTATAGAAAAAATAATATAAGTCGTTAAAAAAAGTACAATAAAAGAAATAATTTCTAAAAAAATTGAATTTTTATTTTGTAATGAGAATAAGTATTCAACATTTAATTTTTCTAAAGAAAAATTAAGAACCCTTTTGTAAAATATGAAAGGTAACGATATAGATAATATAATTTTTAGACTGTAACTGATTGATTTAGTGGCTCCTTTAATGCCAAAAAAAACAGCAAATAAAACTAATAGAACTAGATAAATGTAATCAAAATAACTTAGTCCTGATAGATTCATTTTATTAGTATTTTGCTCCTGTAATGAAGGATTTAAATATTTTATTTTTAGTCTTTAAAATTTTTTTACAATCACCATTATCCTGAATAATTCCATTATCAATAAAATAATATTTATCTCCAGTCTTAATGGCACTTTTGATGTCATGAGTTATTGTTACAGCTGTTATTTTTCTTTTAGTTACTACTTTTAATATTAGGTCATTAATTTTATCGCTGTTTATCGGGTCTAGTCCTGTAGTTGGCTCATCTAGAAAAATTACTTTTGGATTTTTATATAGAGCTCTTGCTAATGCGACTCTTTTCTTCATACCTCCTGATAGCTCTGAGGGATATCTATCATATATTGATTTATTTAGACCTACATCATTCATTAGAGAGAGAACTTTTCTTTCAAAATTTGTTTTGTTATTAATAAAATCAGTAAAAGCAATATTTTCAGATATTTTTAAACTATCAAAGAGCGCTCCATATTGAAACAACATACTAAATTTATCAATATCTACCTCAGACTTGCCATCATATAAAATAGAACCACTATCAAACCCAAATAATTTATAAATAGTTTTTATTAATACAGATTTTCCACATCCTGATTCACCAAGTATTATAGTAGATTTATTTTTTTCTATATTAAGACTTATGTCTTTTAAAACAAAATTTTCATTAAATTTTTTTTTTAGATTTTTAATTTCTATTTTCATTAAAAGAATAATTCTGTAAGAAAGTAATTTGATGACAATATTAGAACTGAGGAGATTACAACTGCATTCGTAGTAGCTGATCCAACACCAAATGCGCCTTTATCAGAAAATAGACCGCAATAACAACTAACAATTGATATGATAAAACCAAATGCAAATGCTTTAAATATTCCTGATAAATAATCACCTAAACTTAAAAAATCAATTGTATTTAATAGATACAAATTATCATTAAATCCTAACCTATGTACTGACACTATGTATCCACCCATCACTCCTATAAAATCTACTAATGTTACAAATATTGGTAAAGCCAAAGTTAAAGATAGAACACGCGGTGTCACAAGGTAATTATAATAATTTGTATTAAGTGTCTTAAGAGCATCGATTTGTTCTGTCACTCTCATTGTCGCTATTTCTGCAGCAATAGAAGAACCAACTCTTGCTGAAATCATAAGACCTGTTAAAACTGGTCCTAATTCTCTTGTTAAGGTTAAAACGACGATGTTAGGAATAGCTGACTCAGCAGAAAACCTTGAGAAACCAGTATAAGATTGTAAAGCAAGGACCATTCCAGAAAAAATTCCAGTTAAAGCTATAATGGGTATTGATGAAATAAATATATTAACAAAGAAGGATAAATTATTTTTTAAATAGAATTTTGGCTTAAATAAATATTTGAAGAAAAATAAAATAAATAAAATAAATTTCCCAAAACTAGAGAATAGTTTTATTATGAATCTTCCAATATTTTCAATAAATTTCATTTGAGATCTTAATTTGATGCATTTTTTTCAATTCCCAAGAATTTGGTATATTTATCATCAAAGTATAACTCAATCTTACCAGTAGGACCATTTCTTTGTTTTGCAACTATTAATTCAGCTTTATTAAAAACTTCCTCATTTCTATCTTTCCATGAGTCATGTTTTTTTTGATATGAATCTTGGGTTTCATCTGCTCCCCTAGTTGGCTCATTTCTTTGCAAGTAGTAACTCTCCCTGTATATGAACATTACAACATCTGCGTCTTGTTCAATACTTCCGGACTCTCTCAAATCAGAGAGGAGGGGTCTTTTATCATCTCTATTTTCAACTTGTCGAGAAAGCTGAGAAAGCGAAATGACAGGTAAGTCAAATTCTTTTGCTAGTTGTTTTAAATTTCTGGTTATTTCAGATAATTCATTAACCCTATTATCTCTATTACTTTCGGGTTTTATCAATTGAAGATAATCAATTAAAACTAGTTTGATATTATAATTATTTTTATATCTCCGAAGCTTAGATCTCAATTCTGAAACAGTTAAATTAGGACTATCATCAAAAAAAAAGTTTAAATTATTTATTTCTTGATATGTATTTTGAAGGTCGAGAGAGTCTTTTTCATTAAGTTCTCCTTTCCGAAGCTTATCACTAGGTATTTTAGATTGTTCAGCTAATATTCTTAAACCAATTTGCTCAGCTGACATTTCCAAAGAGAACATAACAACAGATCCTTTATCCTCTTCTTGAGAAAAATATTTAGCAGCATTAAAAGCTATGTTTGTTGCAAGTGCAGTTTTACCCATTGAAGGTCTGCCCGCAAGGATAATAAGGTCAGAATTTTGTAGTCCTCCAAGCATATTATCCAAATCCCCAAAACCAGAGACGATTCCAGAATATTTACCTTTTTTTTTAAATGCTTTTTCAACTAGTTGAAGAGAAGCTTTTGTAACGGATGCGAAATTTCTAAATTCATAATTATCTTTTTTTAAATTAGACAAATCAAATAATTTTTTTTCAAGGTCCAAAAAAATATCTTTAATGCTGTTCGACGTCTCAAAAGTTGTTGACTCATTATTTTTATTTTGTGTAATTTTGAAAAGCTCTCTCCTTAAATGTAATTCTTGAAGAGTTTCTAAATAATTAGAAAAAACTTCTTTTGAAAATACAATTTGATCTATCTGAAATGAGAGGTCTTTATGTGTTTTGGACTGAATATCAGGGATATAGTTCTTAATTGTATCAATAGAGACATTTTTTTGTGATCTATGAAAATCTTCTAAAACATTAAAAATTTTTAGATTTTCTGGATTAGAAAATAAAGAATTATCTAAAAATTCGAAATGTGTATCAATTAAATCAGGGTGCTTAAGTAAATAAGCGATAACAATAATTTCAATATCATTATCTTTTAAACTCTCGAAAGTCTTTTGCATATAATGATAAGTTATTTATAAATTTAAAAAAAGATAGTCTTAGGCAGAAGTTTTAGGGGATAAGATCTCAATATCAAGTGAACAATTCACTTCGGGGTGCAAGTCTATGTCTACTGAGTATTCCCCAGTAGTTTTAATTTTATTTCCAAGTTTAACTAACTTCTTTTGAATAATTACGTCATTTTCACTTAAAAAGTTAACAATATCAGACACACTTAAAGAGCCATATAGCTCTCCATTTTCTTTAGCTGCAATTTCTTTAGTGAATTTTAATTCATTAATTTTTGTAGCAGTTTTATTTGCATTAGATTTATTTTCATCATCTTTTTTCAAAAGACTATCTTCTAATGATTTTATCTCTAAAATATTCTCTTTGGTTGCAAATTTAGCTTTACCGTTTGGAACTAAGTAATTTCTTGCGTAACCATCTTTTACTGAGACAACTGAGCCAATCTCCCAATTTTTTTTAAACTTTTCTAAAACAACAACTTTAGTCATAACGTTATATCAGAGATAAAAATCTTGCCTGTTTAATTGCCTTAGTAATTTTAGTGTGAATAGATCTAGACATATTAGTTACTCTTTGCGGTATAATTTTCCCATTATCATTAGTAAATTTTTTAAGAATATGTGTGTGCTTATAGTCAAGCTTCATTAATTCTTCATTTGAAATATTTAAATTTTTTTTCATTAATTATCTTTATTTGCTTGAGGTGTGATTTCTTCTAACTCATTATATGATTTAGTAATAAGGAAACGAAGACAATCAGTATTAAATTTTAAAAAACCATCAAGTTTTTTAGGGAAGTCTGTAGATGAATTAAATCGCATAAATTTAAACGATCCTTTTGAATACTTGTTAATAGAAGATTTTAAATTTTTAATTCCCCAATCTTCTTTATAACCAATAGAAACATCGTTTTCAGAAAAAAATTGATCAATAGAAGTGTTAAGACTTTTCATCTGATCATTAGCAAGGTCAGGTTTTACTATAATTGTTGTTTCATATATGTTAGTCATGTAAAAAGAGTGTCTACAGATATAATTTAAATATGTCAAATAAAAATCTTTCTTTGCTTTTTACAGGTCAGGGGTCTCAATTTGCTGAAATGGGTATTGATTTTATTAACAAATATGACTGGGTTAAAGATAGATATTCTATAAGTTCAAAAATACTAGGTTATGATTTATTGGAGGCCCAAAGTGACCCTAGTCTATTAAATTTAACTCAGTATAGCCAACCCATGATTTTTGTATTTAGCTCTATAGTAATTGATCTCTGTAAGGATTTTTTGCATAAAAATTTCTCCAAAATTACTTTGGCAGGTCATTCCCTGGGCGAATATTGTGCTTTGTATTTTGCTGAGGCATTAAATTTTGAGGAAATGCTTGAAGTGGTTAAATCTAGAGCAGACTCAATGTCAATTGTCTCAGACCCTAATAAGTATGTAATGTATGCAATTTTAAAAAAAGAAGATTTAAAAATAGATGAAACTTTATTTGGGAACGGTATTTACATAGCTAACATAAATTCTGATAGACAGGTGGTTATATGTGGTCTTAAAGATACTGTTAATCAATTCAAAGAACAAAATCCAATTGGAAAATTTATACCACTAAATGTTTCAGCCCCATTTCATTCTGATTTAATGAAAGATAGTGCAAAAATATTTAGTGAAAAAATTAAAAATAATTCATTTAAAAAAATTAAGATTGATTTAATTTCTAACCATAAATTAATCAACTATAAAGAAATATCTGAAAAAGATTATAGTAACCAATTATCACTTCAGATACACTCCCCAGTAATGTGGTCAGAGACTATTAAGACTATTTTGAATGAGGATATTAATACGTTTATCGAGATAGGACCAAAAAAAACGTTATTAAACTTTTTGCCAAAAGATTTTCAAGGTGAGAAATACTCATTTTGTAGTATTGAGGATTTAAAAAATGTTTAAAGACAGAGGATTATTAGTAACTGGTGGTACTGGCACAATTGGAAGTTCTATATGTAAATATTTTAATAATAACGGATGTAAGGAAATTTATTCAACAACCACAGATCTTAACAAGGTAAAATCTGACCAAGATTATATTAAATTCAAAGAATTGAATTTAAATAATATTGAAAATTTAAATTTAGACGAACTCTTTGACTTCGAGGTTGATTATCTTGTATTAAATGCAGGTCTAAATAAAGATAATATTTTCTTGAGAATGTCCTCTGATGATTGGAATAGTGTAATCAATGTAAATTTGAATTCATCTTTTCATTTGCTTAAACATTTTACTAAAAAAATGGTTAAGAAAAGGTTTGGGAGAGTTGTATTTATTTCATCAGTGGTAGCCCATACAGGAAATCCGGGCCAAGTAAACTACACTGCATCTAAAGCGGCTATTTCAGGAATGGTTAAATCACTTGCTTTGGAATTATCAACAAGAAATATAACAGTTAATAGTGTGGCGCCAGGTTTTATACAATCTAATATGACAGATAAACTCAATGATGATCAAAAAAATACTATTTTAGAGAGAATCCCTATGAAAAAACTTGGCGATTCTACTGATATAGCCAAAGCAGTGGGTTTTTTATGCTCTGAAAATGCTAATTACATTACAGGTCAGACTTTGCATGTAAATGGTGGATTAGCTTTAATTTAACTATTTGAATATTAAGCATAATGTGGTACGAACTTTTAAATTTAATACTAAGAGGTTTTTAAAATGAGCGATATTGAAGAAAGAGTAAAAAAAATTGTAGTTGAGCATTTAGGTGTTGAAGAAGCCAAAATTCAAAGTGACTCAAAATTTATTGATGACCTAGGCGCAGATAGTTTAGACACTGTCGAACTTGTAATGGCTTTTGAGGAAGAATTTGGCTGTGAAATACCAGATGATGCTGCAGAGAAAATTGTTACATTAAAAGATGCAGTTACATATTTATCAGCAAATTCAAATTAGTTTAAGAAAATAGCAATTGAGGCGAGTAGTAGTTACCGGACTTGGAACAATTAATCCTCTTGGTAATACTGTTGACTCCTCATGGAACTCCCTTATCAATTCTAATAGTGGAATTTCAAAAATAACTAATTTTGAAGTTGATAACTATCCTTGTAAAATAGCTGGCTCAATAGATGACTCAAATATAAATGACGAAATTGTCAATCCAAGAGAACAGAGGAAAATAGATAGGTTCATTACCTTAGGTTTAATTGCCGCCGCTGAAGCTATCAATGACTCAGGTTTTGT
>OCZA010000749.1_pt1 | contig 10833 bp, 10 predicted proteins | sample 1539021 | NCBI WGS metagenome assembly OCZA01 (sample SAMEA2619376, study PRJEB22493) | marine metagenome | biome: marine biome (ENVO:00000447); feature: surface water layer (ENVO:00002042); material: "saline water (ENVO:00002010), including plankton (ENVO:xxxxxxxx)" | depth 5 m | reverse complement strand
ACCACCTACACCAGAAACAGAGACACCTTGTATACCACCTAAGGAAAGAGATCCAATTACATTCCAGTGTATAGATCCAGTAGAACCTGTGGTGGGTGCAGTAGAAGAAGAGGTACCTATTGTAATTGCTGAATATCTACCAGAGGTAACAGCAGTAACTACTACAGCAACTATAGCTGTGGTAGCCACAGCATCAGCGTTGCTTGCTAAACCACTAGCTGATATTTTACTACGGTTATTAAAGCCTACTATCAAGCAAATAATCAACAAGGCTAAAGGAATTGTTGGAAATGGGCAGGGTCAAATCTCAGTCAGAGAAAGGATGATAGCACAGAGAGATAGGAACAAAGCGATCAGAGATATGAAGAAATTCCTTAAGAAGTAGGCATAAATTTTTATGACAAAATGAGGGTTTCCTGACTAAATAATGGTAGAATAATTCTCGGAGGCTAAGATGCATCCTAACCTACTATAGTATGGTATTAAAGTAACGTGGAGGTAAACAATGCACAACAGAATATCGCATAACGAATTAGCACAATGGAATCATAGAGAAAAATCCCCGAACAAAACGGACGACCTAATAGATGACTACTTCGATTGCCTAATAGAATGCGACGATTCTCACAACACGTGTAGAAAGGTCTGTGGAGACCTTCTCAGAGTTTAAAAAGAAAGACCCCGAAGGGTCTTTTTTTATTGTCAATATTTCCTGACATAAATATGTTACAGGAGGCTAAGACAATGATTAAGTTTACATGGGAACGACCAGAGGTTCCAGAATACGATCCAGATATACATTCACCAGAGAGGGTCTTTGCTTTCCTGTGTTACCGTGGTGTTCATTACGCTAAGTGGGTCTATCTAGAGGTCAACTTTAACGGTACAACTCTATGGACGTTCGGTGATCCTAAGGATTAGTGTTGCCAATAGATATAGGTTCGAAGATATAATTCTCATTCTCACCTGTAGTTTCACGTTTAATTAATTTACTATTACCATTTTCATCATACTCAAACGTTGATATTTCTCTTGCGTTTGTCTTGATGGAGATGGTTTTTGATTTAACTGTCTTATTACCATTAGCATCTACCTCATAGGTAGTTGTCTCTTCTGGATCTGAGTTAATAAAACTCGTGTTGTTAATACTATGTGTGTGTTGTGAGTTGGATGTTACGTTAGCAACTTGTACATCAGCACATACAGATGCATATTGAGTACCTTCCTTAAATGATATCCCAGCTTTAAATAATTCACCACAATTTTTTAATCTTGCGATCTCGAAGTCTAATCTTTTGTTAGCTAGTATCTGTTGTTGTAATGCTATCTGTGTATTAAATGCATTCTTACATCCTTTCTGTAGTTGTTTGTCTAGTGGTACTGATATGGTTGCACTTAACCCAAGGGAAACGTTGGTGTTATTCTTCTGACCAGTACGAGTAGGGATGTAGTATAAAATTTCACCTGGATTGTCAGGTATACCATCATCATTATTGTCAGCATTGTTGTAGACAGGATCATTATACATTAACTCAAACGGATGCTGTTCGCTGAGACTTCCTGTGATGAACGGAGTGATATTAAGGGTAGGTCCTTGACATGATATACCACCACCATACTGGTTGTTTATATAAGGACCTTGTAAAACCTGTATAGCTTGATTGGTCACTGAGCCAGAAGAATTGGCGATGGGATTAGCAGTTGCAGAGACACCACCTACATCCGTAGCCATAGCTGGTGAACATGTTAATATCGCTACTACTGGGAGAAGATACTTGTGGTATCTGTTACGCTTGTTATATTTGTTGTTCTCTGAATTATTGTTTGGTTGCTGATTCCAGGTCCTTGGTATGAGGAAGTCATTTGGAACGCTGCTCCTGGCGTGGTTAGAGTGTAGTTTCCTGTGTTGGAAAGGTCTAAACCACTTGTAACCTGACCTGTGGTTCCTGTCGATCCCAGTAGGTCTATGCTTGTGTTGCTTGTCACTGCGTCGGGAAGTATGCTTGATCCATCGTGCTGAATCCCTGTCCCTGTCACCGAAAATTGCCATCCTGTGTTATAATCAATCGAATTTATGGTCTCCGTCACTGTGGAAGTCGTTTCCGTGTGTGATGTCATCGAGCCCTGAGTAAAATTCGGGACCACGGGCACCGCCATTGCTGACGGGACACCACACATAGCTAAGAGTACGAGTAATTTTTTCATTTCACCGTATATTATATAGTAGGTCTAGTGGGACACTACCTCGGAGACAAATTGTCCAGTAGCTGTAGTACCAGCTCCACCAGCTGTTATTGTGGAAACACCTGCTGAGGTTATAGTTCCTGCAAGGGTTCCTGCGACTCCACCAGATTGGGTAGTTGTTATTCCATAAGCGGGCATGTCAGCTACGACACCTGCTGTTACGTCAACACCAGTACCGATAGGATTTACTACGTCACCTTGAGTCCATGTTTCACTAAAGCTGAATGCTGAGCCAGCAGTATTAATTTCATATGAACCAACGTCTAGTGTTGCTGCTGCTGTTGCTGTACCTGCAGTCAACGTACCTAAGTGTCCATCAGTAGCTAACTTGATGTTGCTACCAGACACACTATATGTTGATCCGATTCTTGTTCCTGCAGTTGCTGCACCGTCTACACTGAGCTGTGTTGATGTGGATAATCTATGGGTCAGATCTGCTTTTGCACTATTGGCTCCAGTTAATAGGAACCCCATGGCGATAAGAAAGAGATACCTTTTCATTGTTTCTACCAAAAGTTTTACTAGCTCTATTTAGTAAAAATATTACTGTTCACCAGGTACATATACGGATAGCACTACCCATGGTGCTTGACACATGTGGTTAAATAGTAGTGTTGCCTTCGGGGACACTAAACTACACTCGCTTATTTAAGGAGAACTATGACTAACATACAGAGGTACCGTGCGTCTGATCTACCAGAACTGTTTGAGAAGATCAGTCAGAACGCAATAGGTATGGACAATTACTTTGATCGTTTCTTTGATCTTAGTGCAGGAAAACCAACTTACCCACCATATAACCTAGTAAATGTTTCGAATCATGAATCAAGATTGGAAATTGCATTAGCAGGTTTTAGGAAAAATGAAATAAAAGTTTACACAGAGTATGGTAAACTATATGTAGAAGGTAATGTTGTTAAGGATAATGACAAAACACCTGAAGAAAACTTCGAGTTCCTACACAGAGGTCTCGCTAAGAGAAGTTTTACAAGAACATGGAGTCTAGCAGATGATGTAGAGATACAACATGTAGACTATGACAATGGTCTTTTGACAGTGTTACTAGGAAAAATTGTTCCAGAACACCACGCTCGAAAGGATTATTTGTAAATCAACAAGACCCCCCATGGGGTCTTTTTTTATGCTAATATATAAGGTATATGACAGACTTTATTAGCAGACATATCGGTCCATCTGAGGATCAGCAGACTCAAATGTTAAATGACTTGGGTCTTTCTAGTCTTGATGAACTAGTACGAAAGGTTGTACCAGACTCTATACTTCTAAGAGGTAAGAGTAACCTACCAGAACCATGCACTGAGCATGAAGCACTGGAAGAACTAAAGAGAATAGCGAAATGTAATATCAATAGAAGAACACTTATAGGTCAAGGATACTATGGAACCATCTGTCCTCCAGTTATACAGAGAAATGTTCTTGAGAATCCAGCTTGGTACACATCTTATACTCCATATCAGGCAGAGATATCTCAAGGAAGACTAGAAGCATTATTTAATTTTCAGACTCTGATCACAGAGTTGACTGGATTACCTGTTGCTAATGCATCATTGTTAGATGAAGGAACTGCAGCAGCAGAAGCAATGATAATGGCACATGGTACTGGTGATAAGAAAGGATTCCTAGTAGATAGTAATATATTTCCACAGACACTAGAGGTACTAAAGACTAGAGCAACACCATTAGGTATCAATATAATCAAACTAGATTTAGAAGACACCATACCACTCTGTGACTTCGAAGATTCCTTTGGTGTACTGGTACAGTTGCCTAACAATCTAGGTAACATCAGACCTTGTAATGGTTTGTTGAGATGTGCTGAGGTTTACAAGTGTATGAAGATTGCTATTGTAGATCCTCTAGCACAGGTGTTGATGCAACCTGTAGGAGAGATGGGATTTGATATTGCTGTAGGTAGTATGCAGAGGTTTGGTATACCTATGGGTTTTGGAGGACCTCATGCAGCATTCTTTGCAACCACTGAGAAATATAAACGTAAGATTCCTGGCAGAATTGTAGGACAGTCTCTAGACTCCCAAGGTAATAAAGCACTACGACTAGCATTACAGACAAGGGAACAACACATAAGACGAGACAAAGCAACATCCAATATATGCACTGCTCAAGCACTCCTCGCAAATATGGCAGGTTTTTACGCTGCTTACCACGGTTCGGAAGGTCTGACAAAAATATCAAATAGAATATTGGGATATAGACAAACGTTAATACAAGCATTAAAGTGGTGTGGTTTCGAGGTTGATGATGGTGAGGGGTTTGATACGGTTAGGTGGAAGACCTCACGTATAGTTGATGATATTAATATAAGATATATTGATGGGTATGCGTTAGTATCGTTAGATGAACTAACAACTTACGATGAACTCAATAAAATTATTGCTTCGCAAACAGATTTCTCTGCAGATAAAAACACTATAGAGCATGTAGCGAAGGGAGTCAAGGACTACTTCTGGTTGGGTACACCTAGAAGAACTAAACCATGGTTACAACAAGAAGTATTTAACAAGTATCATAGTGAAACTGATATGATGAGGTACATGTATGAGTTAGTCTCTAAAGATTTCTCATTAGTAAATGGTATGATGCCACTTGGTAGTTGTACTATGAAACTAAACTCAGCATCAGAACTAATGCCATTGAGTTGGGACAAGATGAATATACATCCCTTCGTTCCTACAGGACAGGTGTATGGTTACACTAAAATTATGAATGATCTAGAGAAATGGTTATGTGATATCACAGGATTCCATTCGGTAACCTTACAACCTAACGCAGGATCACAGGGTGAGTATGCAGGACTCTTAGCGATCAGAGAGTATCATATGAATAGAAATGAAAAACGTTATGTAGTTCTAGTACCAGAGAGTGCACATGGAACCAACCCTGCTAGTGTAGTCATGGCAGGTATGAAAGTTGTAACTGTCAAGTGTGATGAGAATGGTAACATAGACATGGCAGACCTAGAGAAGAAAGCAATCATGAATACCTTTGAGTTGGCAGCGATCATGATTACATACCCTTCCACTCACGGTGTATTTGAGTCAACCATACGTCAGATATGTAAGATAGTCCATGACAATGGTGGTCAAGTATATCTTGATGGTGCGAATCTAAATGCACAAGTTTGTCTAGCAAAACCAGGTGAGTATGGTGCTGATGTAATGCATATGAATTTACATAAAACTTTCTGCATCCCCCATGGTGGTGGAGGGCCAGGTGTAGGACCTGTTGGTGTGGCAGAACACCTAGCACCATTTGTAGATCAAAGAGTATCAGCAGCAGAACAAGGTAGTGCATCTATACTTGTCATTAGTTGGATGTACATACGTATGATGGGTGAACAAGGATTACGTAAAGCATCTGAGGTTGCATTGCTCAATGCTAATTGGTTAGCGAAGAAGATAGAACCATTTTTTAACGTATTATATAAAGGAGAGAATGATCTAGTAGCACATGAATGTATCTTTGACTGTCGTGGGTTACCAGTAACAGCAGAAGACATAGCGAAGAGACTGATGGACTATGGGTTCCATGCTCCCACACTATCATGGCCAGTGTTAGGAACCATGATGGTAGAACCTACAGAGTCAGAGTCACTTGATGAGTTGCAAAGGTTTGTAGATGCTATGGAGAGTATCCGACATGAGATATTCACGAAGAAAGAACTGCTAAAGAATGCTCCACACACTGCAGAGATGTTATGTGGTAAGTGGGACTACCCTTATAGCCGTGAGGCAGCATGTTACCCTGCAAAGGGTAGGAAGTTTTGGCCAGCAGTAAGTAGAATAGATAATGTAACTGGTGATCGTAACTTGATTTGTGCATGTAGTTGACAGGTCGGAAAACCATGCTATAATAATGGAGTGAATCACCCTATATAATGTAACAACCGAAGAGTCTCCATGGGGGACTCTTTTTGTTTGGAGAACAAATGAACATGTATGTAAACCTGTGTCCTGCCCACTCTAAGAAGGCAGAGACACTAACAGTGGACATCCCATCTGATCAGATGGAAACTTTTATGCAGATGGTTCACATTCTTTCCGAAGAAAAGAACATATCTGCTCGGAGATCATTTACTGATCTCGTCAAATACACCTTTAATGAACTAATGGAGACGGACTATGAGCGAAAGGGTCGTAAGAATGCAAAACGGGGAGGACGTTATAGCTGACGTTAAGGAGATGCGTAATCCTGAGGGACAACCTATAGCATATAAGTTGGACTTTCCCTATGCGTTAACTATGAAACCTACCAAGGAATTATTATTTGAGAACTCAGAACATGTAGAGATGGATGAGATTGATATAGAGTTTCAGACATATGTTCCTCTCTCCAAAAACTCATACATCTACCTACCGATACCATCAGTAGCATTGATCTATGAACCTCATGATAATCTCTTATCAAAATACAAAGAACTTTTAGAAGACAATGCTAAAGATACTAATCCTCAAGACTGATCCAAACATCTACCTGATGGGTATGATGACGGAACTGGATGAAGAACCAAGCATATTAATAGAAGAGTGTGTCCAGATAATAGATGGAAACTTAATTAAGTATCCTTTATATACTGATCAACGTGATCTATTCATGAACTATGAAAATGTATTCACGATACTTGATCCATCTGCTGACATGAAAACCAAATACGCAGCAATCAACGCATAATGAGTTTCTACACAGACGTTAGACTTCTTGGTGATGACATACTCTTCTGTGGGTATGAGCATGGAGAACGTGTAACATACAGGGAAAAGTGTAGACCGACTCTATACTTTGTGCCTTCGGATCAATCCAAGGTATCAAAGTTTAAAACTTTAGATGGTAGGTATGCACATCCTAAACAATTTGATGGTGCTAGATCAGCACGTTCTTTCATAGAAAAGTATGAGAGTGTGGAAGGTCTAGAAGTCCATGGTTATGAGAGGTTTGTATATCAATTCATCTCTAATAGGTTCCCCGATGAAGTTGAGTTTGATATGGATCTCATGCAGATCTATACTATTGACATCGAGGTTGCATGTGACAACGGTTTCCCTTCCGTTGAGGAATCTCGTGAGGAGATTCTTTGTATTACTATGAAGAACCTTATCACTAAGAAGATAACAACGTGGGGTACTCGTGAGTTTAATAATACACATGAGTATCGTTTGTTTGATTCTGAAGCATCGCTGTTAGAAGACTTCCATCTCTGGTGGGTGACATCAACTCCCGATGTTATTACAGGATGGAACTGTAACCTATATGATATACCTTATATCTGTAGGAGAATAGAGAGAGTCTTGGGTGAGAAATGGAAGAGATCATTGTCACCTTGGAACCGAGTCATTGATAGAGAACTAGTTATCAAGGGTCGTAAACAACTTGCATATGATATTACAGGTGTCACTATTCTTGACTACCTTGATTTGTATCAGAAGTTTACCTATAGTGCTCAGTCATCTTATAGACTAGATCACATTGCTGACGTAGAACTTGGTCAAAAGAAATTAGATCACAGTGAGTTCGAAAACTTTAAAGCATTCTATACAGGAGACTGGCAGAAGTTTGTGGAGTACAACATCCATGACGTTGAGTTGGTTGATCGTTTAGAAGATAAGATGAAGTTGATAGAGTTAGCATTGACTCTAAGTTATGACGCTAAGGTAAATCTATCTGATGTGTTCTCACAGGTTCGTATGTGGGATACATTAATATACAATGACTTACAGGAGAGAAACATTGTAGTTCCTCCTAAGGTCGGTACTAAAAAGAATGAACAGTATGCAGGTGCCTATGTCAAGGAACCTAAACCAGGTATGTACGATTGGGTTGTAAGTTTCGACCTCAATAGTCTATACCCTCACCTTATAATGCAGTACAATATATCTCCCGAAACTCTTGTTGATAGGAGACACCCAACTGTATCTGTAGAAGGACTTCTCAACAGAGAAGTTAAGATTGATGGAGAGTATGCAGTATGTGCTAACGGTGCTCAGTATCGTAAAGATATACATGGATTTCTACCTGAGATCATGCAAAGGATCTACGATGATCGTACGATCTATAAAAAGAAAATGCTCAAGGCAAAACAAAAGTATGAAACTAATCCGACTCCAGACGTACAGAAAGAAATCTCCCGCTACAACAACATTCAGATGGCTCGGAAGATTCAGCTTAATTCTGCTTATGGTGCTATCGGGAATCAATACTTCCGTTATTATAACCTTGCTAACGCTGAAGCTATTACTTTATCTGGTCAAGTTTCTATCCGTTGGATAGAAAACAAGATGAATGCTTACCTTAATAAACTATTAAAGACTGAAGATTATGATTACGTTATTGCTAGTGACACCGATAGCATTTACTTGCACCTTGGTCCTCTTGTGGAGAAGGTATTCTCGAACAGAGAGAAAAGCAGTGAAAGCACACTTAGGTTCCTTGAGAAGGTGTGTGATGTGGAACTTGAGAAGTATATATCGAATTCTTATCAGGAGTTGGCCACCTATGTAAGTGCCTATGATCAGAAGATGATCATGAAGCGAGAGAACATAGCGAACAAGGGTATCTGGACTGCCAAGAAAAGATATATCCTTAATGTATGGAACAGTGAAGGTGTGCAGTATGCTGAACCTAAACTAAAGATGATGGGTATCGAAGCAGTCAAGTCTTCTACACCTATGCCATGCAGAACTGCTATTAAAGAAGCACTTGATCTCGTTATGAATAGTGATGAGGATGAAGTGCAGAAATATATCTCAGGATTTAGAAAGAAGTTTGAGCAGTTACCACTAGAAGATATATCATTCCCTCGTAGTTGCAATAACATACAGAAGTTTACTTCTACTAAAGACATCTATGGTAAGGGATGTCCAATACACGTACGTGGTTCTTTACTATACAATCATTATATAAAGAAACATAAGATCGCTCACAAGTTTCCTCTCATACAGGAAGGTGAGAAGATCAAATATCTTTACCTAAGAAAACCTAATCGCATTGGAGAGAATGTCATTTCATTCTTCCAAACTCTTCCCACAGAATTCGAACTTGACGGATCAGTAGATTATGAGGTACAATTTGACAAGAGTTTCTTGTCTCCCATCAAGGGTATCCTTGATGCTATCGGGTGGACACCCGAAAAACAGATTACATTAGAGCATATTTTTGGATGACTAATTCATTTTTCACAGACATAGCAAAAGAGATCGGTAACGAGTACGCAGGTGTTGTGTCAGACGGTGTTGCAGCAGGTGACACTAGCGGTTTCATAGACACAGGATCATATCTTTTTAATGCTGTTGTGTCTGGTAGTATTTTTGGTGGAGTACCTAGTAATAAGATCACAGCATTAGCAGGTGAATCTAGTACAGGTAAAACATTTTTCTGTCTAGGTATTGTTCAGCACTTCCTAGAATCTAATCCTGATGCAGGTGTAATTTACTTTGAGTCTGAGTCTGCTATCTCTAAGGAGATGATAGAGAAACGTAACATAGATTCTAATAGAATGTATCTTGTACCAGTTACCACAGTACAGGAGTTCAGACAACAAGCAATCAAGATTGTAGATAAGTATCTTGCACAGTCAGAAGCAGAACGCAAACCATTGATGTTTGTTCTTGATAGTCTTGGTATGTTATCCACCACTAAAGAGGTAGATGATACTGAGCAGGGTAAGGACACACGTGACATGACTAGAGCACAAGTTGTTAAGTCTATCTTCAGAGTTCTAACACTGAAACTAGGTAAAGCAAATGTTCCTATGATAGTTACTAACCACACCTATGATGTTGTTGGTGCTTATGTACCTATGAAAGAAATGGGTGGTGGTTCTGGTCTTAAGTATGCTGCATCCTCTATCATATACTTGAGTAAATCTAAAGAGAAAGATGGTAAGGATGTTGTAGGTAACCTAATCAAATGTGAGACTAAGAAGTCTAGGTTTACCAAAGAGAATAGTAGAATCGAAGCAAGACTATTCTATGATGAGAGAGGACTTGACAAGTACTATGGTCTCCTAGAGTTAGGAGAAAAACATGGAGTGTTTACAAGAATAGGAAACAGGTATAAGATGGGTGAGTCTAACTTGTATCCTAAATCTATTCTTGCTGATCCAGAGAAGTATTTTACTCCCGAAATCATGCAAGCATTAGACGAGAGTGCACAGAAGGAGTTCTCTTATGGTTCTTAGAAACGTTACTGACTACATTAAATCTTACGATAGATGTTTACCACAAAATGTCTGTCGTAATTTAGTTGCGTTAGCAAAGAAAACTAAGTTAGAAAGATGGGAACAGAAGGGTCGTCCTCAATGTAATATGTTTAACATTACACATGTTGCAGAGACAGAACAAGATCCAGACTGGATGAAGATGCAGAACTTACTTATCCCTGCAATCAAATCAGCATCAGAACTTTACATGACACAGGTAGGTTGTAAGGATCACTGGCCAGTAGAGAATGGATTTGAGCAAATCAAACTCAAGCACTATGAGTGTGAAAGGAATGATAGATTTGATGAGCATGTTGATGTTGGTGACCACAGTAGTGCAAGAAGATTTCTTGCTC
>OCZA010000748.1_pt1 | contig 10835 bp, 6 predicted proteins | sample 1539021 | NCBI WGS metagenome assembly OCZA01 (sample SAMEA2619376, study PRJEB22493) | marine metagenome | biome: marine biome (ENVO:00000447); feature: surface water layer (ENVO:00002042); material: "saline water (ENVO:00002010), including plankton (ENVO:xxxxxxxx)" | depth 5 m | reverse complement strand
GCCCGAATTAATCCTGAAAGAAGTCGCACGTACCTTGGTCTGGCCAAAAATTATGGTGGTCATAGGCTTTGTCACATCATCGAGTCTAATTCTCTTTTATGCGATTCCCTATCATGAAGCTATGGGTTCCTCACATAGGCTGTTAACGTCAGGAGAATTTATCTTGTCATTAGGTTATGGACTAGTTTTGATCTTGGGTGGGATTTTTGTAGAAGTTGTAACTAGATATCAGAACAAGAATACCTAAAATTAATCTGATTATTATGAAACTCTCTATAAAAAATCATTCAATTTTGAAGGTAACTCGAAGAAAAAATGAAAAAACTTCAGTTAACTAGCTCCCATTGGGGTGCCTATCGTGTCGAGACATTAGGGGGGAAAATAACTAATCTTTTCGATTTTGAAGAGGATAGTGATCCATCACCTATTGGAAAGGGAATGCTTGATACGCAGGAGGATAGTTGTCGAATTTCATCACCAATGGTTCGAAAAAGTTGGTTAGACAAAGGCTTTAAATCAGATAGGGCTCTAAGAGGCAAAGATCCTTTTATAAAAATCGACTGGGATGAAGCATCAGAGCTTGTCAGTAATGAACTATCTAGAATTAAGAATTTCTATGGAAATCAAGCCATTTATGGCGGCTCTTACGGATGGGCAAGCGCAGGACGTTTCCATCATGCACAGAGTCAACTCCATAGATTCTTGAATTGCATTGGAGGTTATACAAGTTCAAAACATACCTATAGCTTTGCGGCAGCTGAAGCAATAGTTCCTCATATCTTAGGAAGTTTCAGAGATTTTCTAGATACTTGCACCAGCTGGTCGTCAATAAGAAGAGACACAAAACTGTTCGTATGCTTTGGGGGGATCCCTTTAAAGAACGGTCAAATATCACAAGGGGGAACAGGCAATCACTATCAAAAATCAAATCTTAATAAATCCATTAATGCAGGTATCAAATTTGTAAACATAAGTCCTATTCGGTCAGATCTTAGTGATAATTCATCAGTTCAATGGATTTCCATAAGACCAAATACAGACACTGCATTAATGCTAGCGCTAGCTCACACATTATATTCAGAAGATTTATATGATAAAAAATTTATTAAAAAATATACAACCGGATTTGATAACTTTTTACCCTACTTACTAGGCAAGAACGACGGAATAGTAAAATCAGCACAATGGGCTTCACAAATTACCGATATTGATGCGCAATCAATTATTTTGCTTGCTAGAAAAATGTCGGAAAACCGAACGATGATTTCATTAAGTTGGTCTCTTACAAGACAAGACCATGGAGAGCAGCCCATATGGGCAGGAATTATGCTTGCTTGCATGTTAGGTCAAATAGGTTTATCCGGCGGTGGCTTTGGATTCGGCTACAGCGCAACAAATTATATTGGCGGAGATTTCACTGTTTTGCCTTGCCAATCATTACCTCAGGGAGAAAATTCAGTAAAAAGCTTTATCCCTGTTGCTAGAATCTCGGAAATGCTTTTAAAGCCCAATAAAGAATTTCATTTCAATGGAAAAAAATATAACTATCCTGAAATTAAACTCATGTACTGGGCAGGAGGTAATCCATTTCATCATCATCAAGATTTGAATCGTCTTCTCAAAGGTTGGGAACGCCTAGATACTATAATTTCGCACGAGTGGTGTTGGAACTCACTGGCGAAATATTCTGATATTGTTCTTCCCTGCACTACCCCGCTCGAGAGAGAGGATATTGGAATGACGCCCAGAGATCCATATGTAATTTCTATGGCTAAAGCAAAAGAACCCTTTAAAAATAGTTTGAATGATTTTGAAATATTTACAAAAATCGCAGAAAAGTTAGGTTTAAAATCTAAATTTACAGGCAATAGATCCGAGCTTGAATGGCAAAAATGGCTTTACAAGCAAACAAAAGAAAAAGCTGGAAGTGCTGGAATAAAAATCCCATCTTACGAAGTATTTCGATCAAAAAAATGGTTTAAATTACCTTCGCCCAAAAAATGCACAATCATGTTGGAATCATTCCGAGAAGATCCCAAAAAAAACCCATTGCAAACACCCAGTGGAAAAATTGAAATCTTCTCATCAACCGTGGCCAATTTTCGTTACGAGGATTGCCCGGGTCATCCGACTTGGATGGAGCCAGTGGAATGGTTGGGAGGAGATAAAAAGTCATTCCCTCTTCATTTAATATCTAATCAACCAAAAACGAAGCTACACTCGCAACTTGATCATGGAAGTCATAGTCGGGCACATAAAATAAATGGTCGAGAACCAGTGAAAATTAATCCAACTGATGCTCGAAAAAGAGGTATCAAAAATGGAGAAATCGTGAGATTATTTAACAAGCGTGGGTCTTGCCTGGCCGGCGCAGTTATTGATAAAAATATTCGCACTGGTGTCGTTCAAATAAGCACTGGTGCTTGGTATGATCGATCGAGAAAAACTGGTGAGGAAACAATGTGTGTGCATGGGAATCCAAATGTATTGACAATTGATAAAGGCACTTCAAATTTAGGCCAAGGACCTTCAGCTCATTCTTGCCTTATTGAGATTGAACGATATCAAAACTCGCCTGAAGAATTAAAAGCCTTCTCGCCACCCGAAATAATCTAAATTTTCTATTTAATCTGAGTAGTCATTAATGGGCAATTTTCAAGAAGCAACAGATTTAAACTCAACCGTTAAAATTAGCGGTAGGAGATTTGAAGAGTCACCTTTTATTGAAAGAACAAACACGCCAGAAATGGTGAGAGGTATTTATGCAGGTCGTTTCTTCCCCGTATCAATTGGCGAAGATCGCATAGAGGCTTATTGGAAACTGCGTCAAAAAGCATTGCTTTTTGATGTTCCAGAAAAACCAATAGAAATATCAGGACCTGAGGCCGTTACGCTCCTTAATAATATTTTCACTCGAGATGTCATTAGAATGAATATTGGCCGAGGCTATTACGGAATAGCTTGTGATCATAGTGGCGGCATAATTATGGACGGTGTTCTTTTTAGACTGGAGGAAAATAAGTTTTGGTACGTCCAAGCAGATGGTCCTTTCGAGACTTGGCTATCTGCTAATAAAGGAAACCTTGATGTATCAATTTCGGATCCCAAAAGTCGTGTTCTGCAAATACAAGGGCCGATGTCCCTAGAAATCATGAAAGAAGCCTCTAACAAAGCGATAGACGAATCTTTTAAATATTTTCAATCGGGATATTTTGACATTGGAGGCCAGAATGTCTACATATCTCGAACAGGATTCACAAACGAGTTAGGCTTTGAGATATACACTAATGTGAACACAAACCACCTAATTCTCTGGGACTACTTGATAGATATTGGGAAACCATTTGGAATGGATTTCTCATCTACAAAAGCGATGACAATGAGGCGAATTGAGGGCGGAATTCTTGGCAACTTAACTGATATGACATCCGATATGTCCCCTTATGATGCAGGACTTGGGGGCTTTATAGATCTGAGTAAGGATCAATTTATTGGTAAGGAGGCTCTCTTAAATCGTGAAAAAAGATGTAGGCTTTTTGGTTTAACATGTAAAACAAAAATACCTGTCTCAGGAGCTAAAATAATACTAGAAGGACAGGAAGTTGGTTTTATTACAGCTGGGACGCCCTCGCTGACATTAGATCTGGGTATTGGCTATGTAGTCTTTGACCATCATGATGACTGGCTTGAAAAAAAGGTTCAACTTTATCATCCTGATGGAACAAAGCATGAGGCAACCGTGGTTGACATTCCTTTTATTGATCCAGCCCGTCTTATCGTGAGAGGAATCGAAAAAGAGATACCACCTGTAACGAAATTAAGAAACCTAAAAAACTTAATATAAGAAGAATTTATGAGCATATTGATTGATAAACCAAAAAGTTTTTTTACTACACATCAAGATTGGACATTTCCTGTGCCAATTGCTTATGGACCTGGGAGACTTATGGAAATTGGAGAGAAATGCTGCCTTCTTGGAATAAAAAATCCATTGATTGTTACTGACAAGGGCAGCGCAGATCTTCCTTTCATAGAAAAGCTAGAAACTTATTTATCTAAATCAAACATTTCATTTGCTTCATTTAAAAAAATCTCACCAAATCCGTTAGATACTGATATTGCGGCCGGTAAACAGCTTTTTTTAGACGGAAATCATGATGCTGTAATCGCAATTGGTGGCGGTAGCGCAATGGATGGAGGAAAGGGAATCTGCATGACTGCAAAAAATAGTCATGATCTTTGGGATTTTGAATTCGAAAAACCATCTCCAGTGATTTCGGCAAGTGAAACATTTCCAAAATTAATAACAATACCGACTACCGCAGGCACTGGCGCTGAGACTGAGAGCACAGCTATGGTCACTGATACGTCCAAAGCAATGAAATTCTGTGTTTGGCATAAAGATCTTAAACCAGAATTAGCCTTACTGGATCCTGAATTAACGATTGGGCTACCTGAAACTTATACGGCATGGACTGGCGTCGACGCAATGGTCCATGCAATAGAAGCCTATTTGGTTCCTGATTTTCACCCTCTTTGTGATGGAGCAGCTCTCGAAGGCCTAACGCTAGTAAACACTTGGTTGCCAGTTGCTGTTCAAGAGCCAAAAAATATTTTTGCGCGAGGAGGTATGTTGGTCGGATCGTGTCTTGCGGGTATCGCCTTTCTCAAAGGATTGGGACTAGTGCACGCTATCTCTCACATGGTAGGCGCGGAGTTTGATACTCAGCATGGTTTAACAAATGCCATAATCCTCCCAAGTATCCTAAAATATAATCTCCCAGATATGCCAAAATCTACAGAAAAAATGGCAAAGGCAATTGATCTAAAAACAACGAGCATGGAGAGCTTTATCGAACATACAGAAAAAATGCTCGATGACTTTAAAATACCGAAGTCACTAGCTGAGATAAATGTACCTAAAAACTGTGCGCATAGGATAGCGAAAAAAGCGATGCAGGATAGTGCAGCGCAAACAAATCCAAAATCAATATCTCTCGAACAGCTAGAAAATATAATAAACACAGTCATAGTAAAGGCAAGGTAAATGTCATATAAAATAAACTTAGAGAATTTGCCCAATCATTACGTTAATGGAGAGTGGGTATCGGCGATCTCTAATAATCAATTTAATGTTCAAAATCCAGCTACTGAAACGATCATAGGTAACATTTTCCTCGGCAATTCAAAAGACGTTGACCGAGCTGTCCAAGCTGCGAAAGATGCGTTTTCTACCTTTTCTATGTATTCCAAACAAGAAAGGCTATCACTATTGAAGAGTTTGAGAAAAGTGACTGAAAAAAGATTTGATGAATTGGCCTATGCAATGACATTAGAAATGGGTGCCCCAATTACGATGTCTAAAGAAGCTCAAGCTGATGCCGCAATTGGACATCTGGATGGGTTTATCAATGCTTTAGAAAAACATCAAGAGCATAAAAAACTGGAAAATGGTGATGAAATTGTCTTTGAGCCAATTGGCGTATGCGGACTGATTACTCCGTGGAATTGGCCAATTAACCAGATTGCATTAAAAGTCATCCCATCACTTGCAACCGGATGTACCTGCATTTTAAAGCCATCAGAGCATACTCCAGTATCCGCTATGATTTACGCGGAAATAATTCACGAAGCAGGATATCCAAAAGGTGTCTTTAATCTCGTGCATGGCGATGGTCCTGAGGTCGGGTCTGCACTGTCGTGTCATCAAGATATCCAAATGATGTCATTTACAGGATCAACAAGAGCGGGAAGAGACGTCACTTGTGACTCAGCAGAGACTGTAAAACGAGTGACTTTAGAATTGGGAGGTAAATCACCAAATATTGTTTTTTCTGATTGTGACTTATTGACTCGCGTCACCGAATCCGTCGACGAGTGTATGTTTAACACTGGCCAATCTTGTGATGCTCCAACCCGAATGCTTGTTGAACGTAATTGCTATGAAATGGCTGTAGAAATTGCGAAACAAGCCTCAGAAAAAGTGTTAGTCGATAATCCTCTCAATGAAGGTGCTCATATAGGACCACTTTTTGACAAGATCCAATTCGACCGAGTTCAGAAAATGATAGAAATTGGAATTAATGAGGGCGCTACTCTCCTAACAGGGGGTTTAGGCAAACCTGATAACATGAATGAGGGCTGGTTTGTTAAACCTACCGTCTTCTCGGATGTTTCCAATGATATGCAAATTGCGCAACAGGAAATATTTGGGCCTGTACTGGTTATGATTCCTTTTGATTCAGAGGAAGATGCAATTAAAATCGCAAATGACTCACCTTATGGACTCGCAGCTTATATTCAAACAGATGATGAGCAGAAATCTAGACGTGTTGCCTCACGTCTTCGCGCCGGTGCCGTGCATATTAATGGAGGTGCATATAACTACGGTTCCCCATTTGGAGGTTATAAGCAATCTGGTAATGGAAGAGAGGGCGGAGAAATGGGGCTGGAGGACTATTTAGAGATAAAAACAATACACATAAATTGACAGAATTTAATTATTTTTAATCATCACAGTCACATTTTTTCATAAATTGTGATATCAAATTAAGGGACTCATTCGACTCTGGAAGTTCTGGGAACCATTCAAAAACATGCCACATGCCTCCCCAGATTTTTAATTCAACATTAACATTTGATGCAACAAGAATTTCGTTCAAGCGTTCTGATTGACTGCGCAAAAGATCTTTTTCACCTGTGCTAATGAATGTTGGTGGAAAATCGGATGTAAAAATACCATGAATAGGGGAAACAAAAGGGTCAGAAAATTTGTCCGTCGGCGCATAAGTTTTAGCCGCAAAATCAAGATGTTGATTCGACAACATGGGATCAAGTCCATCATTAAACTCTAAACTATCACCTTTATTCGAAAGATCAATCCATGGAGATATCAATGCAATTGCTCTAGGCATTACGAATCCCTCATGTTGCGCCTTCTGTGCTAAAGCAAGCATTAAATTTCCACCCGCAGACTCGCCTAGCATCATAAATGGTTTTTCACAAATTGAACTATAAACGTCAAATGCTTCGTTCAAAGCATTAGGCCACGGAAACTCAGGCGAAAGTTTATAATTTGGGATGATAACTGTTGCTCCAAGCTTTTCAGAAATCGGGACTGCGATGGTGAAATCTTCATAAGCACTTCCAGACACAAATCCACCACCAAAACCATACAAAATTTTTGTTTTAGTTAAAAAAATTTCTGGATTTATACAAGTACAACTTACTCCTGAAATTATTTCTTGAGTAATCATCACTGAGGAATTATTGATAACCGACTCAACAGAGGATTCAATTGTTTTTCGTGCTTGAATTCTGATGTCATTCAAAAAATCGAAAGTTCTGGGCACGAGAGGAAAGCTAGCTCTTTCTAATACACTTTTTGCCGCTTTGCTAATTCCCATAGATTTTTATAAAAAATTAGTTTATTTACATCTACAACTTTTTTAACTGTTTAACTGTTTAACTGTTTAACTGTTTAACTGTTTAATATCAAATTCGAGCGCTAAATCATCAATTTCTGTTACAACACCATTGAAATTTTTTTCAAATTTAACACTCTTACTCAAAGTTTCATTCATGATGTAATCAAGATGCTCTTCAATTGCTGCAGACAATACCTCTTCTGCTTTATAAGTTAATGTAATTCGATCACTCACTTCAAAATCTCTATCTTTCCTTAATCTTTGAATTCGATTGACAAATTCACGAGCGTAACCTGCACGCTTGAGCTCAGGGGTTAACGTGCAATCAAGATCAATACTTATTTTGCGATTAGATATAGTATTGGAATTTTGTTTACCTTCTTGCAAAATATCGATCTCTTCCGTAGTGAAGATTTCAACGTCATTGTCAACTTCAATTTCAATTTTCTCTTCGCTCATCAGTTCTTTTATTTCATTAAAATTTAAACTCGATATTCTGGATGCAAATCCCTTCATTTTTTTACCTAGTCTCTTCCCCAAAATTGGAAAATTCGGCCTTGCTTTAAATTCAATAAAGTTTTCCTCATCTGCTCGGTAATCTATTTCTTGAACGTTCAGTTCTTCTTTTAAATATCCTTCCAGACTTCTCATGTCTGATAGCAATTCTTGATTCTTATTTATTATTATCATTTTCTTTAGCGGAGTTCTTAAACCCACTTTCACTTCTTCACGCCTTTGTCTGCCTAATAAGATTACCTGTTGCATTCGGTCAACGGCTAATTCAAGACGCGTATTAACAAACCCTAATTCCGCAACCGGATATTGGCATAAGTGAACTGATACTGCTTGATCTTGTTCTTTAAATGAGGATAATTTTTGATATAGATAATCTGATAAGAATGGTGCGAAGGGAGCCATCAATTTACTAAGATCCGCCAAAACAATGTAAAGCGTGCTGAAAGCTGAAATTTTGTCCTCCCCCAAGCCAGCACCCCAAAACCGTGTGCGGTTAAGTCTGATATACCAATTCGTTAGATCCTCAATGAAAATAAAAAGCTCGGGAACGACATTATATAAACGATATTTCTCCATCTCTGAAGCAACGTTGGTTTTTAATGTTTGGATCCTTGATATTAACCATTTATCTAAAATGTTTGTCCTCTCTTTACTCAATTTATCAACTGACCAGTTATCTATGACCGCATAAGTGTTAAAAAAAGAATACGCGTTATACCATGGTAAAAGTGCCCTTCTGACCATGTCTTTTACTCCTAAATCAGAAAATCGCTGCTCTTCGCCTTTAACCAATCCTGAATTAATAGAGTAAAGTCTCAAAGCATCAGCTCCATATCTCTCCATCAACTCATCGGGAGCAGTATAATTACGAAGACTTTTGGACATTTTTTTACCGTCTTCAGCCATTACCATGCCATTAACAATGACATTTCTAAAAGCAGGTTTGTCAAATAGTGCAGCACCGAGAACAGTTAATGTATAGAACCATCCTCGCGTTTGATCTAAACCCTCAGCAATGAACTCTGCTGGAAATCCTGCTTCAAACAGTTCTGTGTTTTTAAAAGGGAAGTGAAGTTGGGCATAAGGCATTGAGCCCGATTCAAACCAACAATCTAGAACTTCTTCGATTCTTTTATACACACCCTCCTCACCTTCCAAAGAGAATGACAGATCGTCTACGTATTCTCGATGCAAATCATTTACTCTAACACCGGTATACTTTTCTAATTCATCAATAGAACCAATGCATATAGTCTTTTCGGTGACATCATTAATCCAAACCGGTAGTGGTGTTCCCCAGACTCGATTCCTAGAAATCGCCCAATCTATTGCACCCTCTACCCAGTTACCAAAACGACCGTCTTTAATATGTTCGGGGACCCAGTTGATTTTGCTATTTGCATCTATCATTTTGTTTTTAATTTTAGTGACTTGCACATACCACGAGGGAATTGCTCTATAAATCAAGGGAGTATTTGAGCGGTAGCAATATGGGTAACTATGTTGAATTACCTCTTGACGAAGAAGGTCTTTATTGGCTTTCAAGTGGTCAATAATTTTCTTGTCTGCATCCTTTACATACATTCCAGCAAAATCAGTAACATCATCAGTAAATTTTCCATGTAAATCCACTGGGCACACCATTGCTGCAATGTCATGTGATTGAAGCACTCTTAAGTCATCCTCGCCAAAGGCAGGAGCTTGATGAACAAGGCCAGTTCCACTCTCAGTAGTTACATAATCATCACTTAACACTACGAACGCACCTAATTCTTTTTGATCAGCGAAATAAGGGAAAACCGGGTGATAAGTTTTTCCTACAAGCTCTGAGCCTTTAACTTCACTGAGAATCTTTGCATCTTCTCCAAAATAATGCGCTACCCTTGTTTGAGCCAAATATATTTTTCGTCCAGTTTCATTATCTTGCACTAATTCATAGTCAATATCTTCTCCAACGCATACTGCCAAATTGGATGGTAAAGTCCATGGTGTTGTTGTCCATACTGCTAAAAATGCGTCCTCTCTTTCCAATTTTAATAGAACAGTTACTGCAGGATCCTGAACATCCTGATAATTTGAAGTAGCTTCAAAGTTAGCTAATGGAGTTCCCAATGCTGTTGATAGCGGCATAACTTTGACACCTTGGTAGATAAGTCCTTTGTCCCAAAGCTGCTTAAAGACCCACCAAACAGATTCCATATACCAGGCATCCATCGTTTTGTAGTCATTGTCAAAATCTACCCAGCGTCCAATCCGAGTAATGGTATGTTGCCACTCTTTAACATATCGCTGAACTATCGATCGACATTCGTCATTATAGCCAGCAATACCAAGCGTTTTTACGGCATCTTGAGCCGACATGCCTAATTTTTTATCTATTTCATGCTCTATCGGCAAACCATGACAATCCCAACCAAATCTTCTGATTACATGAAATCCTTTCATTGTCCAATACCGAGGCACGATGTCTTTAATCGTGCTGGCGACAAGATGACCATGATGAGGAAGCCCAGTCGCAAAAGGAGGGCCATCATAGAAAATAAAGGGGTCATTATACTGATTTTTTTCTAATGACTTAGCAAAGGCGTCTGTGTTAGCCCAAAAGTCAAGAATCTCGTGCTCCATGTCTACAAATGAGAATGGTGTTTTAACGGAAGAATCAGTCATTTTTTACATCTGCGAAATCTTAAGGAATACTCGATGTATTTTTACATATTTTTCAAATGATAGTATCACTTTTCACTATTAATTTTACTGACGAATAACTAATAGGCATTTAAAAAAATTAAATAAAAAAAGGGACCAAAAACTTGGTCCCTTTAATTTTGTTCTCCCTTTACATAAATTTAAGAGAGATTTTGTAACTAATATCGATTAGTTATACTGGAAGTT
>OCZA010000746.1_pt1 | contig 10839 bp, 12 predicted proteins | sample 1539021 | NCBI WGS metagenome assembly OCZA01 (sample SAMEA2619376, study PRJEB22493) | marine metagenome | biome: marine biome (ENVO:00000447); feature: surface water layer (ENVO:00002042); material: "saline water (ENVO:00002010), including plankton (ENVO:xxxxxxxx)" | depth 5 m | reverse complement strand
TCTTTTATTAATGGCCTGACTCCAGAATATGAAGAAAGAATGTCTTCTTTTCTTACTGGATATTTTAGAATACTGTTGAAACTTTCAAGTAAATAGCTTTCCTCTTTTTGGCTGATTGAAGGATTCTCTGGCGACTCTACCCTTTCCTCTGTTGTCCCTAATAAAGTTTGGCCCTTATAGGGTAATGCAAATATATATCGTGAATTACAAATTCCATTAAACATTATTCCAAATTTAATTTTTTTATTAAGAATAAGATGGCTGCCCTTAATGTAATCGATATCTTTTAAGCTTTTAATATTATTTTTTTGTAATAAAATTTTTGTCCAAGGTCCGACTGCTAAAATTATGTTATCAAAATTTTGTTTATCTACTTTTCCGTTGATATCAAGTGATGAAATTTCATAATTTTCAAAAATATTGATGTCTAACTCCTTAGCCTGTTTTATTAAATCTTCTCCCAACAGATTGTCATCCATCACTCCATCAAAAAATGAAAGCTTTAGTTTGTAATTCTCATTCAGTAAATCATCAGAGCTTTTTTTAATTAAAGATAGTTCACTATTTCCAAGACTTTTTGGACCAGCCAATAGTCCATATAACTTAACACCAAAAAAAAATTTCAATAAATCTATGGATATTAAGTTAATAAACGGAATAGAGATCTTAATTTTATTTGTATGTTGAGGAAAGTTCTTTAACCACCAGTGCCTATCATTTAAACCGTTTTTTACTTCTCTAAAATGAAAATTTTCAAGATACCTGAGCCCACCATGTAAAAGTTTTGTTGTCTTTGAACTTGTTTCGCTGAGCAGAGTATTTTTCTCAAATATTGAAACTTTATACCCCTCTTTAGCTAAAAAAATGGCAGTAACTAGGCCAGATATCCCACCCCCAACTATGCCAATTCTTTTAATCAAACGAGTCCCATCCGATTTTGGAAAAATCTAATACTTTGTTTTCCTTTAATATTTCTACACCACTACCTTTAATAATTTTTCCAATTGGTTTGAAACCATCCTTCATTAAACTCTCTTCGAATTCACTTCCGCATGTAAAACATAGCTCATAATCATCGCCATAACATAAATCTTCAATATCACTTGTGATCTCAATATTTTCGTATCTTATGGTTGCTCCTACTCCAGAAAGCTTGCATATGCTTCCTAAGTCCTTAATAAGACCATCAGAGATATCTATACAAGATGTGGCAAAATCTGAAATATATTCGGATACGTCAAAGCGTACTTTTGGTCTAAAAAAATTTGAATGGTATTTAGATTTTTTCTCATTGCACTCAATTAGCCCTCTTCTTGCTTTTCCAAGAGGACCTGAGACGTAAACCAAATCATTTGGTTTTGCATTTGATCTTAGTAAAGGTTTTTTATACGGGTAACCAAAAACATTTACACAAATATTAAGATCTCCAAACGTAACATCCCCTCCAACTAATTTAATGCCGTATTCGTTAATAATTTTTTCTACTCCCTTATTAAAGTCTTTATACCAATCTAAATTTTTTTTATTGGAAGTAAGGGCTATTGTTATGAAAGATGGGTATGCTCCCATAGCTGCTAAATCACTTAGTGCGACTGCAATAGATCTATAAGCTATATCTCTAGGACAGGTGTTAATTGGAAAATGAGTACCTGCTTTTGAAATATCTAACGAATGAATTAAATCTTTTGACTGTGATTTAATTACTGCTGCATCATCTCCTGATCCCACAGCAATAAGGCTATCATTTTTATAATCTTCAACTAAATGTTGAAAAGAGTTGAGTATATCTGCTTCTGATATCAAGAAGGATATCTTTCAAATAATCCACTAGCCCCCATTCCGCCACCAATACACATTGTGACAACGCCGAATTGCTTATCTAAATTCTGGAGTTGGCGAGTAAGGTGACCAACCTGTCTAGAACCTGTCATTCCAAATGGATGACCAATTGATATTGAGCCTCCATCCAGATTTAACTTATCCATAGGAATTCCGAGCTTGTCTCTGCAGTAAACTACTTGCACTGCAAAAGCCTCATTAAGTTCCCATATATCAATATCTTCCATTGATAGATTATAATTTTTTAGAAGTTTTGGGACTGAATATACTGGACCAATGCCCATTTCATCAGGTTCACAGCCCATTGTTGTAAAGCCTCTAAAGTATGCAGTTGGCTTTAATCCCAAATCTTTAGCTTTGTCTTCAGACATAACAAGAGTTACAGATGCTCCATCTGATAATTGTGATGAGTTACCTGCTGTTACTGACCCATTTTCAGGATCAAATACTGGTTTTAGAGAGGACAAACCCTCTAGAGTAGTTTCAGGCCTGTTACATTCATCCTTATCAACTGTATAGTCAATTTCTTTAGATTCTCCTGTCTCCTTATTTGTTAACAACATTTTTGTTTCCATTGGAATAATCTCATCATCATATCCACCAGATTGCTGAGCTGCAGCAGTTCTCATTTGACTCTCAAAAGCATACTCATCTTGAGCTTCTCGAGATACATCGTATCTTTTAGCAACTACTTCAGCTGTCATACCCATTGGAAAATAAATACCGGCTGATTCTTTGGCTAATCTTTCATTAACAAAATTATCCATATTCATATTCATCATTGAAATTGTCTCAGCTCCGCCTGCAATTACAGTATCGTAGCATCCAGCCATTATTTGACCTGCAGCCATAGATATTGATTGAAGACCAGAGGAACAATATCTGTTTATAGTAGTACCACCTGTGGTTATTGGAAGATTAGATAAAACTGCTGCGTTCCTTCCTATATTATGTCCTTGAGCTCCCTCTGGATTCCCACAACCCATGATAATGTCTTCAACCTCTTCAGGAGGTAAATTTGGATTCCTTTCTAACATTGCGTTAATAATATGCGCTAACATCTCATCTGGCCTTGTCATATTAAAACCACCTCTGTGTGACTTTGCTAATCCTGTTCGAACACTATCAACAATTACTACGTTTTTCATAATTTCTCCATTAAAAAATCTTAACTATTCTATTCTATCTTCATCTTTTCTTAAAGCTTTATACCAATCAGGAATAAGCTCAATTTCTAACTCTTTTGCTTTTTTTAAAATATATGGAATTGAAATAGGACTAAATGGAAGAATAACTAAAATTCCTAGGCCCAAACTTTTTAAAACTTGCTTCAGTTGATAGTTTGCCTCCTCGATTTCATATTCAGAAGCATTTCCTTCAATATATTTAACATAAATATCTAACATCTTTTTATTTTCATCGGTTTCTTCAATAAAAGAATCTTTGAGTTTTAAGATATATTTTTGAATTTTTTTTGTGTTCATATACATGTGGATATTATGCTACATTTATTAGCTATGAAAAAACTTGAAAGAGCTACTATTGTTAAAAAAATTTTAGATACCTATTATCCAAAAACTCCAATACCTCTTGATCATATGGACACCTTTTCACTTCTTATTGCTGTTTTATTGTCTGCACAGTGTACTGATGAAAGAGTAAATAAAATAACTCCAAAACTTTTTTCTATTGCTGCGGATGCAGAGAGTATGGCTAAAATTTCTGTAAACAAAATATATAAAATTATTAAGCCCTGTGGATTAGGGCCTCAAAAGTCAAAAGCTATTTATGAGCTATCAAACATACTTGTGAAAAAATTTAATGGAAACGTTCCTAGCAATTTTAAAGAATTAGAAAAACTTCCAGGAGTCGGTCATAAAACAGCATCAGTTGTAATGAGCCAGGGCTTTGGTATACCTGCATTTGCAGTTGACACGCATATACATCGACTCGCTCAAAGATGGGGCTTAACCAATGGGAAAAATGTAAAAGTTACAGAAAAGGACCTTAAAAAATTATTTCCTCAGGAATCTTGGAATAAATTACACCTGCAGATAATTTTTTGGGGAAGAGAATATTGTTCAGCAAGATCATGTTTTGGACTTGAATGTGAAATTTGTAGGACGTGTTACCCAAAAAGAACAAAACCTTTTGTGCACAAAAAGCCCTAGATAATATAGAATTAGCAATTATTCTTTTAAACTATTTACAACATTTTAAAAATGACTTCATCAAAAAGCGACACTATTTTTTCTAATGATAACTCTATAAAAGAGTACGATAAGGATTTATGGGAATCTTTTCATAACGAATCAATCAGACAAGAAGATCATATCGAATTGATTGCATCTGAAAACTATGCATCAAAAAGAATTCTTGAAGCTCAAGGATCTATTCTTACAAATAAATATGCAGAAGGTTATCCGTCAAAGAGGTATTACGGTGGATGTGAAAATGTAGATATTGCTGAAAATCTTGCTATTGAAAGGGCAAAAGAACTTTTTAAAGCTGACTATGCAAATGTTCAACCTCATTCTGGATCTTCTGCAAACGCAGCTGCTTTTTTAGCACTTCTTGAGCCCAATGATATGATTTTAGGAATGAGTCTTGATCATGGAGGTCACTTAACACATGGTGCTAAAGTTAATTTTTCTGGAAGGAATTATAAAAGTGTTCAATATGGACTTCATCCTGAAACAAATGATATTAATTACGAAGAAGTAAGATTATTAGCTAAAGAACATAAACCAAAATTAATTATTGCAGGGTTTTCAGCTTTTTCAGGAATTGTTGATTGGAAAAAATTTAGAGACATTGCTGATGAAACAGGTTCTTTGCTTCTTGTAGATATGGCCCATGTTTCTGGCCTGGTTGCTGCGGGCGAGTATCCATCTCCTGTTCCATATGCAGATGTTGTAACATCAACAACTCATAAAACTTTAAGAGGCCCAAGATCTGGTATTATTCTTGCTAAAAAGAATCCTGAAATAGAAAAAAGACTTAATTCTGCAGTATTTCCAGGTTCACAAGGCGGTCCATTGATGCATGTAGTTGCAGCAAAAGCATTATGTTTTAAAGAAGCACTTGATCCAGAATTTAAAAGATACATTAAACAAGTAATGACTAATGCAAAAGTTATGGCAAAAACAATTATGTCTAATGGAATTGATGTAGTGTCAGGTGGTACAGAAAATCACATAGTATTAGTTGATTTAAGAAATAAAAATATTACAGGCAAAGATCTTGAAAAATTACTTGGCACTATAAACATTACTGTAAATAAAAATGCTGTTCCAAATGACCCTGCATCTCCATTTGTTACTTCTGGAATCAGAATTGGATCTCCTGCTGTTACTACAAGAGGATTCAAAGAAAAAGAAATTGAAATGATAAGTTCTTGGATTTCAGAAATAATTAATAATTTTGAAAATAATGAACTCCATCAAGAAATAAAAGAAAAGGTGCGAAATCTTACGAGAGAGTTTCCAGTATATAATTTATAAATGTATTGTCCTTTTTGCCAAGCTGAAGATACTAAAGTAATCGACTCAAGACTAGTTACAGATGGCACTCAAATTAGAAGAAGAAGATTATGTGAGGTATGTCACTCAAGGTTTACTACATTTGAAACCGCAGATCTTGCGCTTCCTAGAGTTATAAAAAGTAATGGTGACAGACAGCCTTTTAATGGATCAAAATTAAAGAAAGGAATGCTGAGAGCTTTAGAAAAAAGACCTTTATCAGTTGAAGAAATAGATATAGTTTTTGGTAAAATTTTAAAAGAAATAAGAACAAAAGGTGTCCGAGAAATCAAATCCATTGAGATTGGTGAGGTCATGATGAATGCACTAAAAGAAGTTGATAGTGTTGCTTATGTTCGCTTTGCTTCTGTCTATAGAGATTTTCAAGACATTAAAGATTTTTCAGAGGAAATAAATTCACTTAGCAAGGAAAGTCCAAAAAATAATAAATCAAAAAAATGAATTACGAAGAATTAATGCTTCGTGCTATAAAAAAAGCGGATAAGTACAGGCACACTGCTAAACCTAATCCTGTTGTAGGAGCCATCATTTTTAAAGAAAATGAAATAATCTCAGAAGGTTATCATGAAACATATGGAGAAAACCATGCTGAAATTAATGCAATTGAAGAGGCTCAAAAATTTCTAGGTAAAAAGTTTCAGGATTTTTCAGAGCTATCTTTACTATGTACTTTAGAACCATGTAGTCATATAGGTAAAACAGGATCTTGTGCTGACTTCATTGTTAAAAATGGTTTTAAAAAAGTAATCATTGGTGCTATTGATCCAAATCCTAAAGTTGCAGGTCGTGGCATAAAAATTCTTAAAAATAATAATGTACAGGTTGAAATTGGAATATGTAAAAATTTAGTAGAGGAGCAAAATAAATTTTTCTTTTATAAACATAAAAGTAATAAACCTTTTATTACTGTCAAAATAGCGTCCTCTGCGGATGGTAAATCACATATCAATGGAAAGAGAATTTTTATAACATCTGAGGCATCTCGCAATGATGTTCAATTAGTTAGAGCAGATCATGACGCCATTTTGACTGGAGGAAATACTCTTAGAAATGATAATCCAAGAATGAATGCACGAGTTAATTTTTCATTAAATCAGTCTAGGAAAATTTTATTAACTAATAGTATGTATAACAAAGAATCCAATTTTTTTAAAAATGGTTCTGTTGATGTTTTTGAAATTAATGATTTAACAAAAATTGTTAATTCATATAAAGATACTGAAATATGCTCCATACTGGTTGAGGCTGGACCAAAGCTAGTAAATTCTTTTCTTAAAGAAAGAATAGTTGATGAGTTAATTGTTTATACTTCACCAAAAAAACTTGGAGAAAAAGGTATAAATTGGTTTTATGAAGATAATGCTATTGAAAATTATGGTTTTAAATTAGAATCCTCATATAAAATTGATACCGACTTAAAAGAAATATTTAAAAGAGATGAATAAAAGCAATATTTTAGAAATTATTCAAGACATCAAAGATGGAAAGATGGTAATTATTGTAGACGATGAAGCTCGAGAAAATGAGGGTGATTTAATATGTGCAGCTGATTTAGTAACTCCTGAGATTATTAATTTTATGGCATCAAAAGGTAAAGGCTTAATTTGTCTTCCAATGAGTACTGAGTTGTGTCAAAAATATGATCTTCAGATGATGACTAATAATAATAGAGCTGCAAATAAAACAGCTTTTACAGTTTCAATTGAAGCTGCTGAAGGTATTACTACTGGAATATCTGCAGCTGATCGATCACACACCATAAAAACAGCAGTAAATAAAAATTCAAAACCAACAGATATTGTTCAGCCAGGTCATGTATTTCCTTTAAAAGCAATGAAAGGTGGCGTTCTTAGTAGAGCTGGTCATACTGAAGCAGCATGTGATTTAGCAAAATTAGCTGGATTGCAGTCTGCAGGGGTCATATGTGAAATTATGAATGAAGATGGAACAATGGCTAGAAGAGATGATCTTATAAAGTTTGGTCAAGAAAATGAAATAAAAGTTGGTACCATTGCAGATCTTATTGATTATAGGCTGTCAATGGATGCAACTGTTGAGTCTGTTCTAGATAAAGATGTAGTAAATGAGTTTGGTGAATTCAAACTTAATGTGTGGAGAGATAAAATACATGACGAATACCATTTTTCTCTTTCAATGGGCGATATTAAATCAGTTGATTCACCTCTTGTTAGGGTTCAAACTCAAAGCATTCTTCAAGACACTTTGGGAATAGATGAGCTTGGCAAAAATTGGTCTATTAGAGATTCATTAAAAAGAATCTCCAATGAAGGCATCGGATTATTTGTTCTAATTAACTATAAAGATGCTAAAAGCTATTGGTTAAATAAACTTGAAGAAAAAGAGATTGAACCAAAGACTAATAGAAGAGTTATAGGAGTTGGTTCTCAGATTTTAAGAGCTTTAGATCTTAAGAAAATTACTGTTCTTGGAACTCCTACAAAATATAATGCTGTCTCAGGCTTTGATATTGAAATTACAGGTTTTGTAAATGAGTAAAAAAATATTGATTATCCACACATCTTGGTATGAAGAATATATATCTGAGATGCTGGATATATCTAAAAAAATACTTAAAGATTTTGATTGCACTTCTGCTGTTGCTCCCGGAGCTCTTGAACTTTCAGCTTTAGCTAAACACAAGACTTCAAATTCTAATTTTAAAGGCGTACTTTTTTTAGGAATCGTTATTAGAGGAGAAACTTCTCACTATGACTTAATAACTCGAGAAGCTTTTAGATCTATATCTAATTTATCTATGGAGAAATCGGAATTGGCTTTAATAAACAATGTCATATGTGTCGAAGATAAAGAACAACTTAATGCAAGACTGGTTAAAAATACAACTAATAACACCAAAGCTCTAATTCAATTAATTAATGAAAAGTCTAGCTAATTTCAAAGTAGCAGTTAGAACTCGAGAATATTTAATTCAGGCAATTTTTCAAATGCTTTTTGATGATCAAAAGGCTTCAAAGATAATTAAACAATTTAAAGAAGAACATAAAACAAAAAAGGTAGATTTTAAAATGTTCTCTTCAGCTATGAAATCAATCGAAAAGCATAAAAAAGAAATTGAAGATGCAGTCATTTCTTTAAATATCACGCAATCAAATATAGAGCTTATTGATAAATCAATACTATATTTTGCAATTAACGAGATGCTTTTTGGAGAACTTGATAAGCCAGTTGCTATAGATGAGTCTCTAAGACTTTCAAAAAAGTTTTCTAGCCCAGATTCTTATAAATTTATTAATGCTGGTTTAGATAAATTTCTTAAATCAATTTAAATTTATCTAGAAATTGTTTGATCTCTTGAGGGTCCTGTTGAAATAATAGAAGCAGAGCAATCTATAAAGTTTTCAATATATTGTATATACGCCTTAGCTTTTTCAGGTAATTCTGAGTATTTGGTTATACCCTCTGTTGAGCATAACCAACCATCAAATTTTTTATAAACTGGATTATCATTATCATACTCGATACACACTTTTATAATTTTTGTCTCATCTAAAACATCTAGCTTAGTTATGCATAGATCTGTAACAGAATTTGTAAATACTGCTTTTTTAAGAGCTACCAAATCCAACCAACCACACCTTCTTGGTCTTCCGGTAGTAGCGCCAAATTCATTACCTTTTTTAGCAAGTAATTCACCATCCTCATCAAACAATTCAGTTAAAAATGGCCCCTCTCCAACCCTAGTTGTATATGCCTTTGAAATTCCAATGATTTTGTCTATATATTTTGGACCAATGCCTAATCCTGTCGATACACCTCCGGCAGTAGTACTTGAAGATGTTACATATGGATAAGTACCATGATCTATATCAAGCAATGTCCCTTGGGCGCCTTCGAATAAGATAGATTTTTTATTTTCAACCCATTCGTACATTTGATCTTGTGAATCAACACAATATTCATCATATAGATGTTTATACTTCATAACATAATCATAGACTTCATCAACATCATGAGGTGAATCTTTGTATAAATCCTTTAATAGTCGATTATGATAATCAACTAGAAGCTCTACTTTTTTTCTTAATAATTTATTGTCTCCTATATCTCCAAACCTAATAGCTCTTCGACCAACCTTATCTTCATATGCTGGACCAATGCCTCTGCCGGTGGTTCCTATGGATTCTTTTTTATCTCTTGTTTGGTCAATTGATATATGTGTGGGGAGTATTAGTGAGCATGCAGAGCTAACAAAAAATCTATTGTTGAATTCAATACCTCTTTGTTTTAAATTTTCTATTTCTTTATCCAGAGCATCTAAAGCTAATACTACTCCGTTACCTATCAAGCATTTTGCATTTTTATGCAATATTCCAGAGGGTATTAGATGAAGAACAGTTTTTTCACCGTTAACTTTGATCGTGTGGCCTGCATTATGACCACCCTGAAATCTACAGACAACATCTATATTTTCACTAAGATTGTCAACAATTTTACCTTTACCCTCATCTCCCCATTGGAGACCAAGGATAAGAGTATTTTCAGACAAAAGATTTCCTAATTGTTATCTTTTTTATCATTAAGATATTTAAAAAATTCAGAATCTGAATCTATCAACATAACATCAGATTTATTTTCAAATGTCTCAACATAAGCTTTCATGCTTCTAGTAAATTCATAAAATTCTGGATCTTGTGAAAAAGACTCTGCATATATATTTGCAGATTCTGCATCTCCTTGACCTCTAAGCTGCTCAGATTGTTTATATGCTTCAGCTAAAATTACAACTTTATCCTTATCAGCAATTGCTCGAATTTCTCTAGCAATTTCTTTACCTTCAGATCTCAGCTCTTCAGCAAGCCTTTGTCTTTCAGTTCTCATTCTCTCATATACTGAGTTACTTAGGTTTGAAGGCAAATCAATTCTCTTTACCCTAAAATCAATAATCTCAACTCCAAGATCCTTAACTGAGTCATTTAGTGAGCTCAACATGATGCTCATAAGTTCATCTCTCTCACCAGATACAACTTCTTTAACTGTTCTTTTACCAAAATTGTTTTTTAAAACAAATTCAGATCTTTGTCCTAATAAACTATTAAGACTGTTAAAGCTTCCATTATTAGCTTTGTAAAAAGTTAAAACATCAGTAACTCTATATTTGATGAAGGAATCAACTAATAAATATTTACTTTCAACGGTAAGAATCCTATCCGGTTCTTCGTCAAGAGTTTGAATACGAGCGTCATACTTTTTAACATCCTGAATAATAGGTAGTTTAAAGTGAAGTCCAACTGGGATATCAGGTCTTACTGCCTCACCAAATTGAAAGACAATCGCCCTTTCTTTTTCACTTACAATAAAAAAGCTATTGACTAAAAGACCAAAAGTTAAAGCTCCAAATACAAGGTATAAAGTACTCTTATTCATCATCATCACCCTTCTTTTTATTTTCTTCCATTATTTTGTCTAAAGGCAGATA
>OCZA010000742.1_pt1 | contig 10865 bp, 18 predicted proteins | sample 1539021 | NCBI WGS metagenome assembly OCZA01 (sample SAMEA2619376, study PRJEB22493) | marine metagenome | biome: marine biome (ENVO:00000447); feature: surface water layer (ENVO:00002042); material: "saline water (ENVO:00002010), including plankton (ENVO:xxxxxxxx)" | depth 5 m | reverse complement strand
AGAACGTGTATGCAGATCCAACTGAAGTATTAGATACTATCTTAGATGATGATAAGATTATTGAACGTGCAATTAGTGTTACTAAAAACTATGATGCATTTACTGAAGCGGCAGATAATCATATACATCATAAAAAAGGAACAATGCGAGATGTTAAGAAGAAACTATTCTTGGCAATGATGAACGTAAACATCTTAGAAGGACTACGTTTTTATGTTTCCTTTGCCTGCACATTTGCATTTGGTGAACTAAAACTTATGGAAGGTTCAGCAAAGATTATTAGTTTAATTGCTAGAGATGAATCACAACATCTAGCATTAAGTTTACACATTCTAAAGAATTGGATGCGTGGTGAAGACGATAAAGAGTTTGCCTCTATTGCAAAAGAATGTGAAGCTGAAGTTTATGAAATGTGGAAAACCTGTGTCAACGAAGAAAAGGCCTGGGCACATCATTTAATGAAAGACGGATCAATCATTGGACTTAATGAAAGACTACTAGGTAGCTATGTAGAGTTTATTGCTAACAAGAGATTAAAAGCATTAGGTTACAAACCAATCTTTGATACACCAACATCACAAAATCCGTTACCTTGGACACAGCATTGGTTGAGTTCATCAGGATTACAAGTAGCACCACAAGAAACAGAAGTCGAGTCGTATATTGTAGGTGGTATTAAACAAGACGTTAATACAGACTCGCTCAAAGGATTTAAACTATAAACTATGAATGAAACGGAAACTAAGACAATGCCTACAGTCGTTTACTCCAAACCTAATTGTCCGTCTTGTGTAAAAGCAAAGATGCTATTAAAGAATAAAAACATTCCATTTACGGAATCAATAATTGGTAAAGATATACAAGTTGAAACTCTAATGAAAGAGTTTGAACTGAACAACTTGCCGATGCCAAGAACTGCTCCGCAGATTATCCTACACGGTAAGTATGTAGGAGGATATGAACAATTAATCCAATACATTGACGATCATGGATTGGGCTACGGAGGACATTAATGTTAATTGAAACACCTTATAAAGTTGGAGATGTTATTACAATTAAACTTACATCAGGCGAAGAGCTTGTTGGAAAGTTTGAAGCTGATGATAGCACACAAATTAAAGTAAACAAACCACTTACACTAGTCGCTAGTGAAAAGGGTATTGGTTTACAACAGTTCTTGTTTACTGCCGATATGGCATTATCTTATAGTATCAAACATAGTGCTATAACTTTAATACATAAAACAAGAGGCGAGTTTGCAGAAGCATATACTAAACAGACAAGCAGTATTGTACAAGCACCAGCCGGCATGGCTGACCTAGTTCGCAAATAATCTTACATAAATATTAGTATGCACGAGTTTGTTATAAAAGACAAAGGTCAATTAATCACGTATACAGAGTACGAAGCTATACCTAATGAATTCGATCATGTAATTAAGTTCTTACCTGAAGTTCCACCAGAACCTCATACTGAAGAACAACACGAAGAGATCGAACAGTGGAATACAAAGTTACAAGAACTAATGAAGAAGGAGAGATCATATGCCAGCAGTAACTAGAGTAGGTGATGCCGACGTTGCCCATTGTAGTGGAATGACAAGAGCAGTAGGTTCTCCAAACGTCTTTGTTAACAATATTCCAGTTTCAAGACAAGGTGACGTTAACACAGGACATTTACTTCCCCCAGTACCATGTCCATCACACTCGGCACCAATTGCTTCAGGATCAGCAACAGTCAAAACCAATAACGTAGGAACGGGCAGGGTTGGAGACGCAATAGCAGGGTGTACTTCGGTTGCGGCAGGGTCACCTAACGTATTTGCCGGGTAATTTCGCCAATTACGGTACCTACAAGCCACAATTACTAACAATATACACAAAAACAAATAATTAATATAGAATATAGGAGAACAATTATGTCATCTATTCATGAACAGATCATAAGCGAATACGAAAATTACTTGAAAGAGTCCGAATCTTTCGATACTAAAAATGTAAAAGCCTCGGCGGCAAGAGCACGTAAGGCTTTAGGTAACATTGGTAAACTTGCTAAAGATCGTAGAAAAGAAATCCAAGAAAAGAAAAATTCTTTATAGGATTTTTAAAGCTAATATGGGACGGGTCTTCATTGACTCTGTCCTATATTTGTATGCACATAATTATAGTACAATTTCAATAAATACTCTAGTAGAAAAGTATTACTCTACAAACACAATCAAGGATAGAATAAGATAAGATATGAGTGAGAGAATAGTAGGCAAGCTAAAATGGTTTGATGCCAAAAAGGGTTATGGTTTCATAAGTCCCAATGATGGTGGTCAAGATGTATTTGTACATATATCAGCCTTTGAAGCGGCACAAATAACAAACATCGCAAATAAGATGTTGCTAGAATTTGAACTTGTTGACAACCGAGGACGAATGATTGCAGGCAATCTAGTACGTCCTGATAACTTCAATAGATAATTAGATACTTTTAAAAGGTTTGGGTGTTCCGTCTGGGCCTAATACCATCTCACCAGTATCAGAGAACGCACCACACATACGACCGTTGGATCCTGGACCATAATATTTTACGGGTTTGATTTCTATAGCTTCGCCATCTCTAACAACTGTTCTTTTATAGTTCTCAGACTTGACTCCTCTTTGCTTTACTCCAGCCATGTTATCTTCCTATTTTCTTACTTCTACCCATAGGTAGTCTTTGTGTCATTTCGTACATTCCGCCTTTTTTGGCTTCCCATTCTACTCTGACTGATTTACTTTTTGTGCCACCTTGAAAAGATTTGATTGCTTTCTTTAGACTTGTTGACTCTTTAGTTTCTACATTCTCTCCGTCGTAGAAAGTATATGTTCTCATTTTTGGCATTGTTTTTCCTTTGACATTAGTTATCTCTTTTGTTATAATAGTAGCATATTAAGGCTAAATATCACTGCAATTGATGATAGCAACGTATGTCACAAGAGCAAGACCCGGGTGCAATTCCCGGCCACTCCACCAATTCAATATACCCCCGTCGGGGTGGAATTAGGATCGATTGGCTTGTTAAGGTTGAAGGAGACTGTCCGGATGTAAGCTCGGTTAACGCGAACAAACGTTATAGATGCAAACGATAATGCACTAGACAACGTTACTTTCGTAGATTTTTCTGCGCCAGTAACTGCGTTTAATGAGGATTTTGCCCTAGCGGCATAATCGCTCGGGGTTGGCAACTTACCTAGCAACAGAAAAGTTGCGTCTATTACTACATAGGCAAAGCCTATAATAATTTCTAAATAAATATCGTGCTAGGTGAGAAGGAGTAATTATAATGCCACCACGCAATCATAGAAACTGGTTGAAAGAACCAGCAGTAGAATATATTAGTAGCGAGTGCTATAACAATCAAGACATACACGATCAAGAACAAGAACAAATCTTTAGTAAGGTTTGGATTCCTATGTGTCATAAGAGTGAACTACCAAACGAGTTAGACTTTAGAACAACACAGATAGCAGGAGTTAATGTTCTTGTGTATAACACAGGCAAAGAATTTAGAGCATACCGTAACTATGGAGAACAAACACCAGCAGGAACACTAGGAGCACCTATTGTTACTGTTGAACCTCAGTTGCATTTGGAAGTAAAGCACGGAGGTATGATATGGGTAACACTTAATCCTGATCCTGATCAAACTGTAGAACAATGGACGGCAGGTGCATTTGATTGTATTGCTGATGCTATTGATACAGAGGAACTAGAAGTATTCCATTATCATAAAGCAATCATTCCTACAAACTACAAACTATGGCATGATACCAATAGTGAATTCTATCATGACTTCATGCACTATTTTAATCGTGTAACAGGATTCAATGATGAATACTTTGCTCGTAAGAATATTGCGTTCGATAACGGTCATGTAAATGTAAGTTCTTTTACTGTCAACTATACCGAGTTTGATAAAGATGGAGATAGAGGAGAGTTAAGTTTTCCTAACTTGCCACCCAACCAATGGTATATGGTAGACTTGTTTCCAGGCTTCAACTTCAACCTACGTGGTAGTGCATATAGATCAGATAGTGTTACTCCATTAGGACCTAACAAAGTTCTTATTGAGTTTAGAGGTTATGGACTTAAGAATGATACCAAGGAAGAAAGACTCACACGTATCAGGCACCATAATACTATTTGGGGACCTTTTGGTAGAAACTTGCATGAAGACTTGCTAGGTGTTACAGGACAGGGTGCATCAATGGCTCCAGGTACTGAACGTAGGAACATTCTACATGGTAGACACGAGAACTCAACTATCCACGATGAAGTTGGTATGCGTCACTATTATGCAGAATGGGGCAAATACTTAGACGTAAACCCATCAAATCCATTGACATAACGGTTACGTTGTGTTATACTTAACTTGTTAATAACAATTAGAAGGAACTAGTATTATGACGGGTTTAGAAATTTGGGGTCTTGTTATCCTAGTTGGTGGAATCATACATCAAATCGATCCAAGTTTACTAACAGTTTGCATTTCTGGATGTAATTAATAGTAAGTGGGGGATTAGCTCAGCCGGGAGAGCGCCTGATTTGCATTCAGGAGGTCAGCGGTTCGATCCCGCTATCCTCCACCACACCACTTACGGGGGTGTAGCTCAGTTGGTTAGAGCGTCCGCCTGTCACGCGGAAGGCCGAGGGTTCGAGTCCCTTCACTCCCGCCATGAAATTTAATCAATTAGATAAATAGATAGGCAGAAGAACACGGTCAATTTTTTTTTGACTGAAATTTTTTTTGACCTAACAATAGCAAAGGAAAAAGAAATGACGCAACTAATATCCCCACAAAAGTTTACACACTCCACTGGCCTTTTAAGGTCATTTTTTTTGGATAAAGGATTTGAAGAAGTCCATACCCAAAACAGATTAAGCATACTTGCCGCTTGTGAAGATCCATTCAATGTAGCAACATACAATTACGCCGGCCAGGTATGGCCCTTACCGCAGACAGGCCAAATGTGGTTAGAACACGAATTATTAAGTAGCCCCTCTAGTAAGGGGTTTTTTTGTGTCTCCACTTCCTATAGACAGGAACCAAATGCAATACCAGGGAGACATGATATAATATTTCCTATGTTTGAATTTGAGATGCCAGGTGACATAGATGATCTTAAGAAGATGGAGTATGAGTTATGTGAACACCTAGGATTTAAAAAGCCTACTGAAAAGACTTATGCTGAATGGCAACAACATTACGGTCATGCTGAAGATTATGAAATGACTGCTGATGAAGAAACTAAGATGCACGAAGAGTTTGGTACAACAATGATTACAGACTTTCCAGAACTTACAAGTCCATTTTGGAACATGAGTAGAAATGCTGATGGTAAAACTGCAAAGAAGATTGATGTTATACTAGGTGGTATGGAAACAATAGGATCAGCAGAACGTTCATGTGATGTTGATATGATGAGAGATACATTTCATAGTATTACAGATGGTGCATACAGTAAGCTACTTTACAGTTTGTTTAGCAAAGAACGTGTTGAAGCAGAACTAGAGAAGTTCTTAGAGTTTGACTTCTTTCCTAGAGTAGGCGGTGGCATAGGTATGACACGTATGATAGCGGCCTTAGAGAAACACTGGAAAGACTAGAGTTTAATCTGGGGTGGTGAAACTGGTAAACACGTACAACTGTTCATTGTATGGTTAAAGTACTGCAATATATTTAACCTTGGAGGTTCGAGTCCTTCCCCCAGAGCCAACATAAACCACATTTTGGTAAATAACTACATACTTAAATGGAGTAATTATTATGGCTAAGATGTTTAATTCAAATGCGTCAGTACACGTCAGCATACCTAAGAAGACAAGCCAGTCTGGCTCTAAAGCTAGATGTAAAATGTCATCTATGAACAAGCACAAAAAGAGAAGTCATAAGTTTTATAGAGGACAAGGAAAGTAATGTACGAATACAAATGTAAAATACTTAGAGTAGTCGACGGAGACACAGTTGATATCGATATTGATCTGGGCTTTGGTATGTGGATGCACAAAGAACGAGTTCGAATGATGGGCATTGATACACCAGAGTCTAGAACAAGAGATAAAGTGGAGAAGAAATTTGGCTTGGCATCGAAAGCAAGACTTAAAGAACTATTACCAGTCGGATCGAAACAACATCTTAAAACAGAAATTGATAGAAGCGGAGAAGATAAAAAAGGCAAGTTCGGAAGAATACTTGGAGACTTTATCGTCGACGAAAAGAGATGCACTGACATACTTGTTGAAGAAGGATATGCTGTAGTCTATACAGGCCAGAATAAAGACGAAGTCGAACAAGCACACTTAAATAATAGAGAACGCTTAATCAAAGAAGGAAAGGTTACTCTATAATGTTAAAAGTACTTGTTGTCGTGCTTATGGCAGGCATCATGGAAAATGGTGGAAGAGATCTATATGTTTTCACGAAACCAACTTTCACATCAATACAAGCCTGCACAGAGTGGGCACAACAAAATCCAGAACAAGTCGTTTGGACAGTAGCACAATCATACGGACAAAGACCCATTGATATGGTTTACTGTGTGGATGAAGAACAAGTTAAGAGAACAGTACCAGGTTACGATCCTGATTCATATGTTCCACCCAAAGTAGGCACATCAATTTAATTCACCATTTTACTTGACATAGTTATTGTTCTATGTTACATTAATAATATGGAATTGCTTTTAGGAACATTATCAATACTATTAGGCATTGTTCTAATAGGTTATTCAGCGTCAATGCCTATGGACCATGAGTGGTATGATCTTACCCTTACGTTTGGAGCATTCTTTCTTGTAACACCAATTTTACTTTCGAGGAACTGATTATGACAATGCATTTGGCACGTGGCCTTACCACTCTCAATACTAGTAGTCGTAAGTCTAAGATTAAACGTACAAAATCCAATTTAGAAAAATGGACTGTTCAAATGCGAAAGCATAACAAACAGATGAAACAAATTGGATGTCATCATCACATAATGACATTAGATGACTATATCGATTATATCCATGGTCGTTACAAACCAAAATCAAAAACAACAACTACTATGACAACTCCTTGGCATGACTCAGGAGTATATCGTAGAGAAGTAGAATTGGATAAGGCTCCTAGTCTTAGAACAGAACAATCCTTTTCTGCTTGTACCAAAAAAGAACCAATGAGATACACAGGAGAACGTAAGCTAGTTGGTATTGCTATGATGCATAAATCCAATTTAGTTCCCGTATTTGCTGACGATGATGACAAGACTGGTAGGAAACAAGCTACCGAAATATCTCAGATGAGAAGAAACTAATTTTTGGTAAAATATAGGTTGACTAAAGCCACATTCGGTGCTATAGTATATACATAATGAAGATAAACTTATGGAGGCTTTAATGAAAGGCACATTTAAAAATCTGACATTAGTCGCAACAATGGCGGTAATGATGTCAGCTTGTTCTACAATGACCACGGTGGTCGAGAAACAACAAGACGTTGTACCTAATTGGTATATGAAATGTAAGGACACTGGAACAGAAGGTTGGTTTTGGTGGTCTAAGGATTACTACTATGCTTGTGGTAGTGCAGTAAGTGGTTTTAAAGAAGCGGCTTACGATAAATCATTACAGTTGGCAAAGACTAAAATTGCTGATAGGATTAATGGTGCAGTAAACAAGCGAACAACAATCGAATATAACGATAGTGGCAGTGAAGAGAGTTTAGTTTCTACTACACAATCGCAGGTATTGGTTGTTAACAAAATCACAGATACAGTTGTAAGACATTATTCATCTAATGAAGGTTACTTGTATAAAAGAAATGGCAAGTATCATCATTTTATAATGTTAAAACTTGATAAAGAGATTGTTGATCAATTGGTAGCAGAAGCACAAGGCATCAGAGCTAACAAGAACAAAGTTGATACAAACTCTATTAACAAGTCAGCTAAACAAGTCGACTAGGAGGACCGTATGAAACATCTTCTATACACACTAGCTCTGGTTCTAGTATGCACAGGTTGTAGTGCTACAGGCAACAAGCTAACCCTAGAAGAAAACGGCCATCAATATTGCGACACGGAAAAAACTATTGTTGATAATAACGGTAGTACCAATTCCAAACAAATCACAAAGTGTAGCGATGATCCTGTAAAGAAACTCTTACCACCTAAGATGGGTATGGGCAAACAATGTCAGGAACATTGGTACTCTGTTTATATAGGAGGCAAGATGGTTGAAAGAAAAGGCTATGCTTGTCTATTTGAAGGGAAGGATTATGAAAGCAGTAAATGGTATATTGTTACTAGCCCTTATTAGTCTATTAGGAGCCTGTAGTTCAACAACAGGTGTACAGACTTATAATACTAGCGACACCGCAAGTTCTAGTGTACAATCTTCCTATCAACCTAGTAATGGATATGTAGGTGTAATTGTTAATCTAACTAAATGGCATTGGTACAGGTTACCTGCTAAAGATAGAATGAAACAAGAACAAGCTATGTATTTTGCATTAGACAATAGTGAGAATGGCCAAAGTACAAGTTGGTACAATAACGACACAGGAACTAACGGAGAAGTACTTGTGGTAAGCACCTATCCAATGGGAAGTGGTTATTGCAGAGTAGTTTTATCTAAACTTAATTATAAAAGCAAACTAAGACATTTTAAAGAAACTGCCTGTCGTGAAGGTGGTCATGAAGGTTGGCGTTTTATCAGATAGTTTAACTTCAACGAAATGAGGTAAAAAATAGCTAAATATGTTATACAAAGAATACAGAGGGAGCAGTATGTTATTAGGAATACTAACATTTCTATCTGCATTAACGATTAGTGCGGTAGCTATATACTATTCGGTGGCAGGATTGGCGGCTATATTTGCCGCGGCTGTGATTCCAATCATTATAATGGGAGTTTCTTTAGAAGTAGGGAAACTTGTAACGGCCGTATGGTTACATAGACATTGGAGTCGAGCTACATGGTGGCTTAAGACGTATCTGTCCGTTGCAGTATTTGTATTGATGTTTATTACGTCAATGGGTATCTTTGGTTTCTTATCTAAAGCACATATAGAACAAACAAGTATGTCACAAGAGCAGGTAGCTCTTATTGAAACTATTGATGATAAGATAGCAAGGTCAGAAGGTAAGATAGAACGTTGGACAACGGAAATGGATCGCCTATTAGGTGGTGAAGATATTCGTGTTGATAACCTAATTGATCGTGAACAAATAGAATTAGATAAAATTAATGCTCTTATTAAAGCAGAAAAAGATGACGTAAGAAAAGACTTTGATAAACAAATAGAATTACAAAATCAACGTATTGAACAAGCCAAAGAACGTAAAGAAGCAGATATACAAGCGGCCAAGGATAGATTTGAAGGATCCTTTGCTGGTGGTTCTAAATATGACGAAGCAGTAGAAAAAGCAAAAGCAAACGAGCTTTCAGTGGCAAGTTCGGCACAAAGAGAAATACGTAATATTAATTCACAACTTAACGATGCACTTGCTAAAGTAGATGCCAAGTATGCAGATGACATCAAAGCAATACAGGATAGGATACAAGACCTACGTGGACAGGCTAATGCTAAAACAGAAGACCTAGATGCTAGAATAACAGAACTAGAAGTATTCATAGACAAAGAACAGACTGTAATTGACGATGTTAGAGAAGAGAAGTTTGCATACGAAAAAACTTACAGAAAACTTGAAGCTGAAGTAGGACCTATTAAATATATTGCAGAGTTTATATATGGTGAAAATGCAGATCAAAACTTATTAGAAGCCGCAGTACGTTGGGTAATCATAATTATTATCTTTGTGTTTGATCCACTTGCAGTATTATTGCTAATTGCTTCGCAGTATACATTTCAATTCGTAAGAGAGGATAGAGGGCCGAAGTTGCCCCCAAAGTCCGATCCGGATCCAGCCGAGCCTGACGATCCAAAGACAGAAGAAAAGTTTGAAGATGTTAGTGCAGAAGAACTAGCAGAAGAAGAACGACGTGAGCTCGAACAACTTCGTGCAGAAAAGATAGCAAAGAACGTTCCACCAGTTATAGAAGATCAAAAGTCTTATAGCGAAATGATGGAAGAAGAGCTAGAGCCTCGTCCAGAGCCTAAACCTAAGGTAGCAGAAGTTTTACCTTCAATTGTTGATGAAGACAAAGATAAAAAAGACGAAGAAGAAATGCGTCAAGCATTAGAAGAGATTGACGTTGAAGAAGAAGCAAAGGATCTTGACAAATGGAATAAATGGGTAGAAGCCGCAGAACAAGAAGTTGCTAAAGAAGATGCTAAAAAAGAAGAAATTAGTGATAAAGAATACCCAGATACAAAGAACAGAATCTTTTACGGTGAAGAAGTTAAACAAATAGACGAAGCTCAAAAAAAAACGGTGACGGGAACCAATTACATAACAAAGGTAAGCAACAAGCAACAACGTCAGACAACGAACCCGGAAGACTCAGACCCGACTTCACAGAAGTAGTAGACTCAGACAACTACGTTCAAAATCAAGAACAAAGTCAGAACTCCATTTGGAATAAGATCCAGGAAAATAAGTAGTAGTATGAATGATCCAGTACTCAATTTAATCACACCACCTGATAAATTGTTTAACAATAATAAAAGTTTTCTATTAATGAATCCTAGTGATATTGTTAAGGAACAATTTAATGAAATGGCAAAACAACTTGGTGAAAACTTAAACGTTTATTTGTTTGATGCTGAAACACCAGATGTAGGTTGGTTATTGGATATAGTAAATCAAGTTGATACAATTATATTAGACATAGATAATACTCGCAATGAGTATCAATGGCTTATTGGCTATCTTTTAAGTTTTGATAAAA
>OCZA010000740.1_pt1 | contig 10875 bp, 9 predicted proteins | sample 1539021 | NCBI WGS metagenome assembly OCZA01 (sample SAMEA2619376, study PRJEB22493) | marine metagenome | biome: marine biome (ENVO:00000447); feature: surface water layer (ENVO:00002042); material: "saline water (ENVO:00002010), including plankton (ENVO:xxxxxxxx)" | depth 5 m | reverse complement strand
GCTTCTTCAACTTCGGTTAAGGCACTGTTCCTTTCGTCACCAAATTCTTCTAAATCTTCCTTTAACTCTTTTTTAATTAAAGTTTTTAATCTACTTGCCGAACCTAGAGTCTTTTCAATGTCTTTTGCTTCTGCTGAAAGTTCACTTTTTTCAGATAAAATTGCTTCTTCCTCTAACTTAGCAAGTTGTCTAAGTCTTATATCCAGAATGGCATTTGCCTGAATCTCAGAAAGCTTGAATTTTTTTATTAGCTCTTTTTTTGGCTTATCATGAGTTCTAATTATTTTGATCACTTGGTCTAAATTTAAATAAGCTACGAGTAGTCCTTCTAATATATGCAACCTATCATTGACCCAATCCAGACGATGTTGAAGTCTCCTTTTAACGGTGTCTGTTCTAAATTTAAGCCATTCTTTTAATATTTTTTTTAGGTCAAAAACTTGCGGTTTTCCATTTAATCCAATGGCGTTGATATTTACCCTTACATTTTTTTCTAAGTCTGTGGTTGCAAAAAGGTGACTCATCAATGCCTCTTTGTCTATTCTATTAGAGCGCGGCACTACTATAATTCTCGACGGATTATCTTCATCACTTTCATCCCTGAGATCGTCGATCATATTAATTTTCTTTGATTCAACTTGAGCAGCTATTTGCTCTAAGATTTTAGATGTAGAAACTTGATAAGGCAGAGCAGTGATAACGATTTCTCCATCTTCTATTTCATATGTTGCTCTCAATTTAACAGAGCCTCTACCGGTCGAATACATCTCAAGCATTTCTTCAGGAGAAGAGACAATTTCGGCTTTTGTTGGAAAGTCTGGACTTGGTATAAAAGACATTAAATCCGAAACTGACATTTTAGGATTGTCTATTAAGTTAATAGTGGCTTTTACTACATCTGTCAGATTATGTGGCGGAATATCAGTTGCCATTCCCACAGCAATCCCGGATGCTCCATTTAATAAAACGTTAGGCAGTCTTGAGGACAGATATTTTGGCTCTATCAAGGTGCCGTCAAAATTTGGCATCCAATCAACTGTACCTTGAGAAATTTCACTCAACAAAGTTTGAGCATAAGCCGAAAGTCGACACTCGGTATAACGCATTGCAGCAAAACTTTTTGGGTCATCCAATGAGCCAAAATTTCCTTGTCCCTCGATTAAAGGATAACGAGTAGAAAAATTTTGCGCCATCAAAACCATTGCCTCATAGGCAGCTCCATCTCCGTGGGGATGGAATTTACCTATGACGTCTCCAACAGTTCTTGCACTTTTTTTAAATTTTGAAGTTGATCTTAATCCTAACTCCGACATCGCATATACAATTCTTCTTTGAACGGGCTTGAGTCCATCGCCTACAAAAGGCAATGCTCTATCCAAAATAACGTACATGGAATACTCCAAGTAGGCTTTTTCTGCATAACCACTTATAGGCAAACTTTCTTCTTTACTCATTTATTGTCGCCAAGTCGCCTTTTGTTTCTAACCAATTTTTTCTGTCTGCTGCCCGTTTTTTAGATAATAATTTATCCATCATTGAAGTTGCTGTATTCCCTTTTTCTAGCGTTAATTTTAATAATCTTCTGCCCTCAATTTGCATAGTGGTTTCTCTTAATTGAGAAGGATTCATTTCGCCTAATCCCTTAAATCTTTGAATTTCTATTTTTTTTACTTTATTTTGTTTGGTTAATTGCTTAACGATTTGATCTTTTTCATCTTCATCAAGCGCATAAAAAACATCCTTGCCTTGATCAATTCTAAATAGAGGGGGTTGAGCAACAAATAAGTGACCTTTTTCTACTAAGGGCCTAAAGTGTTTCAAAAAAAGCGCACAGATTAAAGTCGCAATATGAGCTCCGTCTGTATCTGCGTCTGCTAGGATACATATTTTTCCATACCTTAAGCCAGTCAAATCTTTGCATCCAGGATCTAAGCCTACTGCCATAGCGATGTCTTTAACTTCCTGAGACTGTGTAACTGCGTCAGTATTTACTTCCCAGGTATTTAAAATTTTTCCTTTTAAAGACATTACAGCTTGAAAGTTTCTATTCCTTGCTTGTTTTGCTGAACCTCCGGCTGACTCACCTTCGACTAGAAATAACTCTGTTTCTGCAACGTCAGACGAAACGCAATCAGATAGTTTTCCAGGCAGTGTTATACCTTTTGTTATTTTTTTTCTTTCTACTTTCTTACTTGCTCTTGATCTTGCTTGGGCATTTTCTATGCACAAAAAGGCAATCTCTTCCGCGGCTTGAGTTTCTTGATTAAGCCAAATTGAAAATGAGTCTTTAGTAATAGAAGTTGCAATGTTCTGGAAGTCTTTTGAAGATAGTTTTTCTTTTGTTTGGCCGGTAAATTGAGGATCTTTTAACTTTGCGGATAAAACATAAGAACAATTCTTCCAAACATCATCAGGCGTTAATTTCAAACCTTTAGGAATCAGTTTTCTATAATCACAAAATTCCTTAATGGCATCCGTAATACCAGTCCTCATTCCCGAGACATGAGTTCCACCTTGAAGCGTTGGAATTAAGTTTACATAGCTTTCGTTAATGCTTTCGCGATCGCCCCGCTCCCAAATTACAGCCCAAGATAAACCAGTTTCATCGTCGTTGAATTCTCCTATTATTGGTTCGCCTGGAATATAGACACCTTCTCCTAATTCAGTAGTAAGATAATCGCCTAGTCCATCGACAAAACACCATTCTTCTTTTTCGCCATTGATTTCATTTTTAAACTTTATTTTTAACCCCGGACACAGGACAGCTTTTGCTCTTAAAGAATAGGATAATGCTTTTGCTGATATTTTTTCTGTGTCAAAAAAACTTTCATCGGGCTTAAAAGTTATTTTAGTTCCTGTGTTTCTTTGGCCAACCTTATCAATTTCTTTAAGTTCTTTCTTTTTTAGGCTGTTTGCAAAAGCAATTTCATATTTTTTTCCATCTCTTTTTATCTCTGCCTTTAATTTTTTTGATAAAGCATTTACAACCGAAACTCCAACGCCGTGTAAGCCGCCTGAGAAGGTATATTCTTTATTTGTGAATTTAGCTCCTGCATGAAGTCTCGAAAAAATTAACTCGACTCCTGGGACCTTTTCTTCTGGGTGTATATCAACTGGCATACCTCTGCCGTCGTCCTCGACAGTTACCGAAAAATCTTTATGTAAATTAACTGCTATTTCTTTAGCATATCCTGCTAAAGCTTCATCAACACTGTTATCAATTACTTCCATGACTAAGTGATTTGGGCTTGCTGTATCGGTATACATTCCAGGTCTTTTTCGAACGGGTTCCAGCCCCGTTAAGACCTCTATTGACTCGGAAGTATAATTTGAAGGTGCCAATTTTAAAGTTGCTCTAAAATATTTTCTGCGCTACTTACAGCGAATGCTCCACCTTCTTCTGCTAATAAGGAAGTTACAATTCCATCCTCAATAATAATTGCATACCTAGAAGAAACCTTGCCAATTCCCATAGCTGAAAGGTCTAACTTGAGGTCGCATGCTTCTGCAAAAGCTCCATTTCCATCTGCGAGCATAGTAATTTTTTCACCAACCGAAAGACTTTTGCCCCAAGCATTCATAACGAACGGATTTGTCACAGAAACACAAATAATCTCGTCTACATTTTTAGACAAAATTTCATCAGCTTTTTCGACAAAGCCAGGCATTTGTTTTAAAGAGCAAGTTGGCGTAAAAGCTCCTGGAACTCCAACTAAAACAACTTTCTTCCCTGCAACATATTCCAGTGAATCTAATTCATCGATACCCTTTTCTCCTAGCTTAAAAAGTGATGCATTTGGTAATTTCTTTCCAATCTCTATCATGATTAACTCCTAAATCTCATTGTATATTTTACTTCCTTGGTCTTTAAATTCTTGTGCCTTTTTCTGCATTGCTTCTTCTTGCTCTTTTTTTGCATAGTCTCTTACGTCTTGAGATATTTTCATTGAACAAAATTTAGGACCGCACATTGAACAAAAGTGAGCTACCTTAGCTGAATCTTTGGGAAGAGTTTCATCATGATATGACTTTGCTCTTTCAGGATCTAAACCTAAATTAAACTGGTCTTCCCATCTGAAATCAAATCTTGAAGCCGACAAAGCGTTATCTCTTATTTGCGCAGATGGCAGCCCTTTAGCTAAATCTCCAGCGTGAGCGGCTATTCTATAAGCCATCAAGCCCTCTTTAACATCTTCTTTGTTAGGCAATCCTAAGTGTTCTTTAGGTGTAACGTAACAAAGCATTGCACAGCCATACCAGCCTATCATTGCAGCTCCAATTGCAGAGGTAATGTGGTCATAGCCCGGAGCAATATCTGTTGTTAAAGGGCCTAGGGTATAAAACGGAGCTTCGTCGCATTCGTCTAATTGTAGGTCCATATTTTCTTTAATGAGTTGCATTGGAACATGCCCAGGCCCTTCTATCATTGTTTGTACATCATGCTTCCAAGCTATTTTGGTTAACTCGCCTAAAGTTTTAAGTTCCCCAAATTGTGCTTCATCATTTGCATCCGCCACAGATCCAGGGCGAAGGCCATCTCCGAGAGAAAAAGTAATGTCATACTTCTTCATGATCTTACAAATATCTTCAAAGCGCGTGTACAGGAAGTTTTCTTCATGATGGGCTAGACACCATTTGGCCATTATTGATCCGCCTCTTGAAACAATTCCTGTAACACGTTCAGCTGTCAAAGGAACGTACCTTAGTAAAACTCCTGCGTGAATAGTAAAATAATCCACTCCCTGTTCAGCTTGTTCTATTAAAGTTTCTTCAAATACTTCCCAATTAAGATCTTCTGCAACTCCATTAACTTTTTCAAGAGCTTGATATATTGGAACAGTTCCAATAGGTACTGGTGAATTTCTCACAATCCACTCTCTAGTTTCGTGTATGTTTTTGCCTGTACTCAAATCCATTACAGTATCTCCGCCCCACCTTGTGGACCAAGTTAATTTTTCTACTTCGTCATGTATTGATGATGATAAGGCTGAATTTCCAATATTGGCATTTACTTTTATTTTGAAATTTCTACCAATGATCATGGGCTCAATTTCAGGATGATTAATGTTTGCAGGTATAACTGCTCGTCCAGAAGCTATTTCATCTCTTACAAATTCAGGTGTGTATTTTTCAGGAATATTAGCTCCAAAATTTTCACCTTTGTGAAAATTTCCATTTTTTAATTTCAGATTTTCATCTAAATTTTGATTTTCTCTTATAGCGATATACTCCATCTCTTCCGTGATGATGCCCTTTTTAGCCAAAGACATTTGAGTCTCGCCAGGATATTTAAATTTTCTAACTGAAAGCCAGCTTTCTCTTAGTTTCGGCAGGCCATTTTCAATATCAATTTTAATATTGGGGTCCGTATATGGACCAGAGCAATCATATAAATATATTGGAGGGTTATTGAATTCACCTTCTGAACTAATTGAATTCGTTTGCATTACTTGCCTCATAGGAACCCTAATTTCTGGTTTTGAGCCTGTAATATAGATTTTTTTTGAGCCGTTAAATGATTTGCTAGCTGTTTTCAGAATTTCTCCTGATTTAGGAGCATTATCTAAGTTCTTGGAGTTAATTTGCTTCATAGTTTTTTATCTTTTTTAAGACGATACTATTTTATATAGTATTTTTACCTTTAAAAAATTAATATAGATATATTATTAGTTTTTTAACATTTACGGGGATTAAAGTTGAAATTTATTAAGTTTTTTCTGCCTATTTTTTTATTGATTTTCTCTTTTAATGTTTTTTCTTCTTCACTTAATTTAGTGGAAGTCTACGAAATAGCTTTAAAAGAAGATCCTGAATTAAAAATTGCTCAAGCTACTTATAAAGCTAATAAAGAAGCAAAAGCAAAAGGTATAGCTGGTCTTTTACCTACTATTACAACTAGAGCAACAACTAATTGGAATGAGTCGGAAGTAATCAAAGGGGCTAGCGTCACTTATGACCAAGTTGGCAGTCAAGGAAATAATTCTCACTCTTATTCGGCAGATTTGATTCAGCCAATTTTTAGATTAGATAGATGGTTTCAATTTGGTCAAGGAAGAGCAATGACCAATATTGCTAAAGCTCAGTTCAGTCATGCACAGCAAGAAACTATTTTAAGGGTTACGGAAACTTACTTTAATCTTTTAGAAGCAAAGAAAGATTTAGAAGTCGCAAAATCTGAAGAGGCAGCAATAAAAAAACAGCGCGATAGATCTAAGCGCTTATTTGAAGAGGGTGTTTCTTCAGTAACTGAATTTCAAGAAGCTCAGGCGTATTATGATCTTTCAAAAGTATCAACAATTGCCGGTGAAGGTAGACTAGAATTTTCAAGAGAAGCTTTAATAGCTATTATAGGTGAAGCTCCAGAACTAGCTGATCTAAATCAAGATTTTCCAGTTGGCCCTCCTAATCCAAAATCACAAGAAGAATGGGTGGGGCTTGCTCTTAGTAATAATTTCCTTTTACAGGCAGCCCGACTATCAACACGAGCTGCAAAGAGAAATGCGCAAAGTAAATTATCTAATCACCTGCCAAATGTGGATTTAGTTGGAAACATTACAAGAAACACTAGCAGAAGTATTTCAAGTTTTGATGCGAATGGTTTTAGTTTTGATGAAAGTGAAATAGAAAATACTCGTTATAGTTTGCAGTTTTCTTGGCCTTTAATGGCGGGAGGACTAATAAGTTCCGAAAGAAGAGAGGCCTATGCATTGTTAGAAAAAGCAAAACAAGAGGAAACTTTAGCTGAGAGGTCGACCATCCGCGATGTAAAATCTAGGTTCTCTTCAGTTTTGACAAACTTAGCGAATGTTGAAGCTAGAAAGCAGGCACTAAAATCTTCCGAGTTAGCTTTGAAAGCAACTAGATTTGGTTATGAATCAAATACTAGAAATATAGTAGATTTATTAAATGCCGAAAAAAGCTTTTTCTCAGCTCAAAGAGATTTAAATTCAGCTAGATATGACTTTATTTTGTCAGAGTTTGCTTTAAAAATTGCATCAGGCTCTTTGTCGCCAAGAGATGTTTATGATTTAAGTAATTTTATGACTAAATAATGCCGGAACTTCCTGAAGTAGAAACTACTTTAAAAGGCATAACTAAAGGTATTCTTAATAAAAAGATCCAGTCTTTTGTATGTCGAGATAAGAAATTGAGATGGCCTATTCCGTCTGATATGGGTTCTTTTTTGAAAAATCAGTCTTTTGAAAGCGCCCAAAGGAGAGGAAAATATATCATTCTTAATTTATCTAATAATAAAGGCTCAGTATTAATTCATCTTGGAATGTCAGGAAAATTAAGAATCTCTAAAAATTTAAAATCTCCTGTTAAACATGAACATTGGGACATTAATTTTATCGATGGTTGGTCTTTAAGATATACCGATATAAGGAAATTTGGCGCCATGTTAAAAACAAAAAAAGATCCAAATAAACATAAATTAATAAAAATTTTGGGTCCTGAACCGCTAGGAAATAAGTTTAATGGGGAGTACCTTTTTAAAAAATCTAGAAAAAAAAGCTTACCGATCAAAAATTTTATAATGGACTCTAAAATTGTCGTAGGTGTTGGCAATATATACGCCAATGAAGCTCTATTTATGGCGGGGATAAGACCTACAAAAAAATCAGGGTCAATTTCAAAAATTAAATTTGAAGAACTTAGCAAGTCTATAGTAATAACTTTAAGAGAAGCAATAGAAGCAGGCGGCACAACTTTAAAAGATTATACTAATGCTGAAGAGGCGCCAGGCTACTTCAAAAAAGAATTAAAAGTATATGACAGAGGTGGAGAAAATTGTTTTAAATGCAGTAAAAAATTAAAGGAAATCCGACAAGCTAATAGACAAACTGTTTACTGTTCAAACTGTCAAAACTAACCGTATTTTCTTTTTAATTCAGAAAGAGCAATAGGATCAACAAACTCAGATACATCGCCACCCATCTTGCAAATTTCTTTTACTAAAGAGGATGAAATATAACTATATTGCTCTTTAGGAGTAAGAAAAACACTCTCTAATTCAGGCATCATTGCTCGATTCATATTTGCTAGCTGAAACTCGTACTCAAAATCTGCGACTACTCTCAAGCCTCTAATTAATATTTTTGCATCATTATCTTTAGCTAGATCAACTAAAAGACCAGAAAAACCTATGACTTTGACTTTTTCGTTATTCTTAAAGATTTTTTCTGCAATTTTGATCCTTTCATCTAACGTAAAAAGAGGATTTTTTGCTTCACTAGCTGCTATGGCAATAACAATTTCATCAAATAGATTGCATGCTCTTTCAATAAGATCTACATGTCCTTTCGTCATTGGATCAAATGTGCCTGGATAAATTGCTCTCTGACTCATAAAGATATTATATTCTAAAAGTAAGTAGTAGTGGGTTGGTTAAAATAAGCTCAAAAAATAAGTTACTTAAAAAAATAATTATATTTTTACTCTTAGTTTATTTATTTGTTTTTTATTTGCTGAAGAAACTGTAAATTTTATTTTTTCTATTTTTATTGATTCGTTTACAACTGGGAATTTTCCAAATTTATTCATTACGTATCCAGCAATAGTATCAAAGTCGTTGTCTTCAAATGACGTATCAAACTTCAAATTAAATTCTTCGATCTCAGTTAATCCTGATACGCTATATTCACGGTTTGAAATCTGCGTAATTTTTTGATCATCAGCCTCATCAGTCTCATCCTCAATTTCTCCAACAATTTCTTCTAAGACGTCCTCAATAGTAACTAAGCCACTTACTTCTCCAAACTCATCTACTACCAAAGCCATGTGACTTCTATTGGACTTAAACTCTTCTAAAAGAATATTAATTTTTTTGCTCTCCGGAATATGTTTCACTGGTCTTATAATTTTATTTAGTTCAAATTCCTGACTATCAAACTCGTCTTTTATAAGACCAGGTGCAAACTTTAAAAGATCTTTAGCAAGTAAAATTCCAGTAATACTATCTTTGGATTCATCCAAAACAGGAAATCTTGAGTGAGACGATTCAACTACTTTTTTAAGCAAGATATCTAATGAGTCATTGTTATTAATTAATATCATTTGTGATCTTGGCACCATCACATCTCTGACTGGAATTGAAGAAAATTCAATAGTTTCTTCTATCATGCCTAAAATTCCCTTATCTATTACATTATTTTCTTCGGCATCTCTTAAAACCGAAGTCAACTCTTCTTGATCCAAAGGCTTATATGAAAGCTTTATATAAAGCTCTCTAAAGTAATTTTTGATTTTTTGTATTAAGCCCAATTTTATTTCAGATTGAGCCTCTGTACTTGGAGGTTCTTCTCTCATTAACTAGTAAGGTTCTCCGGCCGATATCTTTTTCATAATAGTAATTTCTAAATCTTCCATTTTTATTCTTTCATGCTTTTCTTCATGATTAAAGTTTAAAAGATGCAAGAAGCCGTGGATTATCATATGTTTTAATCTATTTTCAAAGTCTTTTGAATACTCTTTTGCTTCTTTTTTAATTATTTCTATGCATAAAATAATATCTCCAATTAAAGTATGTTTCGTTAAATTTTTATCTACGCTGAAAGATAAAACATTGGTAGATCTATTTTTTCCTCTATATCTCTTATTTAGAGTTTTACTTTCTTCTTTTGAGACGCATGAAATGCTTAGCTCTTTATTATCAAAATTTTCTTTTTTAAATCCTGCCTCTTCTAGTACTTTATTCAATATCTTAGAAACTTGATTTTTAGTTATCTTAGATCCTGATTCATCAAAATTATTTAAAAATATTTTCATTACCAAGAATTTTTCTCATAAGCTTCAATGATTTTTTGAACTAGCCCGTGTCTAACGACATCTTCAGGATGAAAGTAGAAAAAAGAAATACCTTTTTCTTTTTCTAAAACTTTAATCGCATCTGATAAGCCAGACAAAGCGCCCTTTGGTAAGTCGGTTTGGGTAATGTCTCCTGTTACAACTGCCGTTGAGCCAAATCCTATTCTGGTTAGAAACATTTTCATTTGTGCTGGTGTGCAGTTTTGAGCCTCATCAAGAATAAGAAATGCATCATTAAGAGTTCGCCCTCTCATATAAGCGAGAGGTGCCACTTCAATTTTTCCATTTTCTACAAGTCGATTAACTTTCTCCATGCCCATCATCTCGTATAAAGCATCATATAAAGGCCTTAGATAAGGATCTATTTTTTCTGAAAGATCTCCAGGTAAAAATCCCAAATGCTCGCCAGCTTCAACTGCTGGTCTAGTTAAAATTATTTTATTTACTTTATCTTCCATGAATTGATTTACAGCAGCTGCGACTGCTAAATAAGTTTTTCCAGTTCCGGCAGGACCAATTCCAAACGCAATATCTTTTTCGTAGATTGAAGATAGAAATTCTACTTGTGACTTATTTCTTGGAGAAACATAAAGTTTAGGAGTTTGGATTGTAAGATCCTTTTCTTTTTTTAATTCAAAAATTTGACCATTGTTGTCTTTAGTTGCTCCGTTTAAAGCTCGTCTGATGGAAAAATGAACTTCATCTGCGCTGACAGAATCCCTTGATTTAGCTAAAGAAGCTAAATCTTCTATAATTAATTTGCTCTTCATTACATTATTCTTGTCGCCAGAAATAGAAAAACTATTGCCTCTGCTTTTTATTTTTACTTCAAGAGATTGTTCTATTTGATTTAAATTTGTATTGACTGGTCCACAGAGTAAAGAGAGATTTTCGGATTCTATGGCGGGGAGTTTAAATTTTAGTTTTGGCATAAATTACTTTCAGTTTTTATTTTACCTCTTAAACAATTAGTTAATTGATCTACTATCTCGATATCTACAAATTTTCCTACTAATTTAGCACTTGAAGGGAAGTTCACAACTCTATTATTTTCTGTTCTTGCTTGCA
>OCZA010000735.1_pt1 | contig 10901 bp, 7 predicted proteins | sample 1539021 | NCBI WGS metagenome assembly OCZA01 (sample SAMEA2619376, study PRJEB22493) | marine metagenome | biome: marine biome (ENVO:00000447); feature: surface water layer (ENVO:00002042); material: "saline water (ENVO:00002010), including plankton (ENVO:xxxxxxxx)" | depth 5 m | reverse complement strand
AAAATTCTGCCTGTTTGCCCCAACCTCTTTATATTTGGTTGAGTAACACCAAACTTATCAATTCTTTTTCTAAGAACTTCAAATGCTGAAGTTATTGATTCATCAATTTTTCTTCTTATAATTGGTTTGACCTCATCATTTGACATTTCAAAATTAATCTCATCACTCAATGTTCTATTTGCAAATACATCAGGCGAAGCTAATTGACTACCCTCAATTTCTTCAAAGGCGTTTAAAAATATTTCTAAATATGTATCATTTGAACTTTTTTGAAGCTCATCGGCATTATCTAAAGCTTTGTTAAAATTAGGGTCGTTAGTATTCTCTGCAAGACCTTTAAGTATATCTTTAACAGAAATTTGAAGAATAACATTTATTCCACCCTTAAGATCTAAACCTTTATTTAATTCTTTTTCTTTAGCATTCTTGTAGTTTGTAAATCCAAAAACACTAATTGTTGAAACAGAATCAAGATATGATCTCTGTAATTGTTCTCTTTTAATAACATAATCCTCTTCATCAACATTAACTTTAGTAATTGAATAATTTTCAGCATCTTTTTCAATTTTATTTACAACATATGTGTAAGAAATTTGAAGAAGACTTATTAGCGTAAATAAAATCGCAATAAATTTTACAAGACCATTCTTATGCATAATTCTAATTTTATGGGAAGCAAATATATGATTTACATTATCAGAAACAAAATAATGAAATTTAAATACTTTTAGATGTGTTCACCTAAAGATTCATTCATTTTTCTAACTGCATCTACACTATTTGAAAGAAGTGATTTTTCTTCCTGATTTAAATCCAACTCAACAATTTCAACAACACCCTGTTTTCCAATAATACATGGCACACCAATACAGATGTCATCTACACCGTATTCTCCTTCAAGGTATACTGAACTTGGAATAATTCTATTTTGATTATTTAGAATAGAATCAACAACATATGCAATTGAAGCACCTGGTGCGTACCACGCTGAAGTTCCCAATAATTTTGTTAGAGTAGCTCCACCAACCATTGTTGATTTTACAATCTCATCAATTTCAGTTTTTTTAAGAAATTGACTTAAACTTAATCCGTTATATTTTGCAAACCTGTGAAGAGGAATCATTGTGGTATCCCCATGACCACCAATAACCATAGCATGAATATCATTTTGAGGCTTATTAAGCTTCATCGAGATATATGTTTTAAATCTTGAACTGTCTAGAGCACCACCCATTCCTATAATTTTATTCTTTACTATACCAGTAGATTTTAAGGCTAAGTATGTCATTGTATCCATTGGATTGGATACAACAACGATTACAGTATCGGGAGAATGCTCAAGAATATTTGATGTAACTTCTTTAACAATACTTGCATTAATACCAATCAGTTCTTCCCTAGTCATTCCAGGTTTTCTTGGTATTCCTGAGGTTATTACAACTACATCTGAATTTTTAGTTTGAGTGTAATCAGATGTTGTCCCAACTACCCTAGTGTTGAACCCTCTAGTTGTTGAAGTTTGCATTATATCCAAAGCTTTACCTTCTGCAAACCCTTCCTTGATGTCTAGAAGAACTAGTTCGCTTGAAATTGATCTTGATGCAATGACATCCGCGGCAGTAGCCCCAACATTCCCTGCACCTACAATAGTGACTTTCATATTTTTATTTTTAAGCGTCTATATTAGCGTAAGATGCGTTTTTCTCAATAAACTCTCTTCTAGGTGGAACATCCTCACCCATTAACATTGAGAAAACTCTATCTGCTTCACCAGCGTTTTCAATCGAAACTTGTCTAAAAGTTCTTGATTCTGGATTCATAGTTGTATCCCACAGCTGAATTGCATTCATTTCACCCAAACCTTTGTATCTCTGGACAGAAGACCCATTACCAAAATCATTAACTAATTTATCTCGATCCTCATCATTCCATGCATAAACCTTTTTACTTCCTCTTTTAACCAAGTATAAAGGTGGAGTTGCAATGTAAACATGGCCATTCTCTACAAGCTCCCTCATATATCGGAAGAAAAATGTTAATATTAAAGTAGAAATATGACTTCCATCAACATCTGCATCACACATAATAACAATCTTATGATATCTTAATTTTTCTAAGTTTAAAGCTTTACTATCTTCTTCTGTTCCAACAGTAACACCTAAAGCAGTATAAATATTAATAATCTCTTGGTTTTCAAAAACTTTATGCTGCATTGCCTTTTCAACATTAAGTATTTTACCTCTAAGAGGTAGAATTGCTTGAAAATTTCTATCTCTACCTTGCTTGGCAGTACCTCCAGCTGAGTCACCCTCAACAAGGTAAATTTCACACAATGCTGGATCCTGCTCAGAACAGTCACTTAACTTTCCAGGTAAACCACCACCACCCATAACTGTTTTACGTTGAACCATTTCTCTTGCCTTTCTGGCTGCATGTCTAGCTTGAGCAGCTAAAACTACCTTATCAACTATAATTTTTGCTTCAGCTGGATGCTCCTCTAAATAATTCTCGAGCATCTCTGATACAGCTTGAGATACAGCAGAAGTTACTTCCTTATTTCCTAATTTGGTTTTGGTTTGACCTTCAAATTGAGGTTCAGCAACCTTGACAGAAATAATAGCTGTCAAGCCTTCCCTAAAATCGTCACCAGAAATTTCAACTTTTACTTTGTCTAAAAGCCCAGAAGATTCTGCATATTTTTTTAATGTTGATGTTAGACCTCTTCTAAAACCTGAAAGGTGAGTACCACCCTCATGTGTATTTATATTATTTACGTAAGAGTGAATGTTTTCATTAAAGGAAGAGTTATAAATCATTGCAACTTCAACAGGAATATTATTTTTTTCTCCCTCAATAGCGATAACTTCAGGTATAAGTGGTTCTCTGTTTTCATCTAAAAACTTAATAAATTCTTTAAGTCCCTCATCAGAATAAAATTCTTCATTTAAAAAATCACCTTCAACCTTTTTTCTTTTATCAGTCAAAGAAATTTTGATTCCTTTATTCAGATATGATAATTCTCTCATCCTGTTAGCGAGAGTTTCATAACTGTACTTTTCAACATCCTTAAAAATAGATAGGTCAGGTTTGAAGGTTACAATTGTACCCGTCTTATCCGTTTTACCAACTTCTTTTACTGGATATAAAGTTTTTCCTTTTTCATATTCTTGTTGCCAAACTTTACCATCTCTATGAACTACTGCAGTAAGATGATCTGATAAAGCATTTACAACTGAAACTCCAACACCATGAAGTCCTCCAGAAACTTTATATGAATCTTTATCAAACTTACCCCCTGCTCCAATTTTAGTCATTACTACTTCAAGAGCTGAAACGCCTTCTTTTTTATGCATTCCTACAGGTATCCCCCTTCCATTATCTTCTACAGAAATTGAATTATTTTCATTTATAATAACAGAAATCTGGTCACAATGTCCAGCCATGGCTTCATCAATAGAGTTATCAACAACTTCATAAACAAGGTGATGAAGACCTCTTAGACCTACATCTCCAATGTACATTGAGGGTCTTTTTCTAACATGTTCCATGCCCTCAAGGGCCTGAATACTATCTGCTGAATACTGCTGATTTTGATCTTTACTCATTGAATAAATTATAATTAGTTGTACGAATAACAAATATACCCAAAATGGGGTACATTTCTTTAAGTTTTACAGAGATGATAGCGTTAAGTTATTAACAATTTTTTCTTATAAATTAATAAGAATCATTATGGATATTAGAAATCGCTCGACCTGAGGGATCATTCATATTTTGAAAGGATTTATCCCACTCTAAAGCAATTGGAGTACTACATGCAACTGAAGGGACAGATGGAACTGTTGAAGAAGCGGTTTTAGATGGAAAATGATCTTCAAAAATAGATCTATAATAATACTCTTCTTTATTCATAGGGGTTTGAAACGGAAATCTCTTTGAAGCATTACTAAACTCTTCATCAGAAATTTGATCATCAACTAATTTTTTTAAACTATCAATCCAACTGTATCCAACACCATCACTAAATTGTTCTTTTTGTCTCCAAGCGACCTCTGAAGGCAGGTAATCTTTAAATGCTTTTCTAACAACCCACTTCTCCATTCTTTCCGAATTAATCATTTTATCTGCTGGATTTATTCTCATTGCAATGTCCATAAATTCCTTATCTAAAAATGGAACTCTTCCTTCAATTCCCCAAGCTGCTAATGACTTATTAGCTCTTAAACAATCGTATTGATATAATTTATCTAATTTTCTAACAGTTTCTTTGTGAAATTCTTCAGCACTTGGAGCTTTGTGAAAATATAAATATCCGCCAAATATTTCATCAGCACCTTCACCAGATAAAACCATTTTAATACCCATGGACTTAATTACCCTAGCCATCAAATACATTGGAGTTGAAGCTCTTACGGTTGTTACATCATAGGTCTCAATATGATATATCACATCTTTTATGGCATCAAGCCCTTCTTGTATCGTAAAGGTAATTTCATGATGAATAGATCCAATATGTTCAGACACAAGCTTAGCTGCTTTAAGATCTGGTGATCCTTCCAAACCAACCGAGAAGGAATGTAACTGAGGGTACCAAGCCTCAGATTTATCATCTGTTTCAATTCTATTTTTTGAAAACTTTTTTGCTAGAGCTGAAGTTATGGATGAATCAAGTCCTCCTGAAAGCAGAACACCATATGGCACATCACTCATCAATTGTCTGTGTACAGCATCTTCAAGTCCTTTTTTTAAATCTTCAATTGAGGTATTATTCGATTTTACATTTTCAAAATTCATCCAGTCTCTTTTGTACCAAGTCACAAACTCTTTTGTTTTACTGGAAAAATAATTACCAGGTGGAAATATTTCAATTTTATTACAAATACCCTCTAATGATTTTAATTCAGAGGACACATAAAAAACTTCATCAGATGACCATCCTACATATAAGGGAATAATTCCCATATGATCCCTAGAAACAAAGTATTCATTTTCTAAACTATCATAGATAACAAATCCAAAAATACCGTTCATTTTATCAACGAATTCTACCCCAAACTTGTTATAAAGTGCAATTATTACTTCACAATCAGATTCAGTTAAAAAATTATACTCAGGAACCAATTTTCTTAATTCTTTGTGGTTATAGATTTCACCATTTGCAGCTAACACATATCTTCCATCAACACCATATAAAGGTTGTTTACCAGATTTAGGGTCAACAATAGCCAATCTTTCATGAGCTAAAATTGCATTATCATCAGAGAAGATTCCATTCCAATCAGGCCCTCTATGTCTTAATTTTTTTGACATATCTAATATTTGGGGCCTTAGATCTTGAGAATCTTTTTTAATATCTAACGCACATACAATTCCACACATATTACAAATTTTGGCAAATATGATTAAATATTTTAAAAAAACTCCCATTTAGGTATAGATATCACATTTTTTTATGTAATAGTTAAAAAGCAGTCTTTTTAATAAATGAATTAATAACTTTACCAATAATTAAGAATAATGAAAAGTGTTCTTGAATACAAAAAAGCAACCATTAATATCACTGAAGAAAAAAGCATAAAAAACATAAATTTTTCTATTGCTGAAAATGAATTCATATATCTTATAGGTAAAACAGGAAGTGGAAAAAGTAGTATTCTAAGAACAATGTATGCTGATAAAAATTTCTCTGATGGAGATTTAAAGATTTTTGATTTCGATTTAAAAAATATTAAGAAAAAGGAAATACCATTTTTAAGAAGAAAAATCGGTATTGTATTTCAAGATTTTAAATTACTTCCAGACAGGTCAGTATTTAAAAACCTAGAGTTTGTTTTAAGAGCAACAAACTGGAAATCAAATATTAAAATACAAGAAAGAATTATTGATGTTCTGAGAAAAGTTGATTTAGAACATTTAAAGGATAAATATCCAAATGCTTTGTCTGGTGGTGAGAAACAAAGAATATCAATTGCTAGAGCTATTCTTAATGAACCAAAACTTATTTTAGCAGACGAACCTACAGGAAATCTTGATCCTGCAACAAGTGAAAGTATAATGAACTTACTACTTGAAATAAATAAATCTGGATCAGCAATAATAATGGCAACGCATGATTATAACTTAATTTCAAATAATCCAAAAAGAACTATTAGAGTTGAAGATGAAAGATTATATGAATTATCAAAAAAAACTTAATATTTGCATTGTATGATTAATAACAAAGATTTAATTGATAATAATAAGTTCTTTTTGATAGCTGGACCTTGTGCAATTGAAGGTGAAGACATGGCTGAAGAAATCTGTGGAAAAATTAAAGAGATTACTGACGAGTTTGAATTGAAGTTTGTTTTCAAGGGAAGTTTTAAAAAGGCAAATAGAAGTAGAATCGATAGTTTTACAGGGATTGGGGATCACAAAGCTCTTGAAATTTTAAAAGCTGTCGGAAAAAAATATAATATACCAACAACAACTGATATTCATGAAGTTGAACATTCTAAAGTTGCATCTCAATATGTTGATATTTTACAAATACCAGCTTTTTTAGCTAGACAAACTGACCTTGTTGTTTCTGCTGCAAAAACAGGTAAGATTGTTAATATTAAAAAAGGGCAATTTATGAGTCCAGAATCTATGAATCATGCTGTAGACAAAGTTATTGATTCAGGAAATAATAATGTAATGATTACAGAAAGAGGTAATATGTTCGGATATCAAGATTTAATTGTTGATTTTAGAGGTATTCCAGTAATGAAAAACTATGCTCCAGTTATATTAGATGTAACTCATTCTCTTCAACAACCCAATCAAAAAGCTGGAATTACAGGTGGAAGACCTGAAATGATTGAAACAATCGCAAAAGCTGGAATTGTCTCAGGTGCAGACGGTATTTTTATAGAAACTCATCCTAATCCAGAAAATGCAAAAAGTGATGGCAAAAATATGCTTCCTTTGAATAAACTGAGAATTTTAATAGAAAAGCTTGTTAAAGTAAAATTTTCAATATCATAGAATTATTTACATTTGCATCCAATTTTGTTCTTTGAAATTTTGGGGTCGACTGGATTTGACAGCGATTTAGTAATGTTAATAAGCAAGTCGAGCGATTAGTTACAGCTCGTTAATATCAACTAAAACTTTTAAATGGCGAAAATAAATACGCTCTTGCTGCATAAAACTGAATTATAGTAGGTTTTTGCCTCGTCCTACAAGGTAGGAAGGTGAGATATCTCAAAATTATTTTTGTTGACAATAATTTTATATGAGATACCATACTGTTAACATAGAGTAATTAATTCTTCGATGATTACTTGAATTTTAGAAGATAAGTAGTATTTGTGTAGTTTTCAGCAAGAATACTATCGAAAATTAAATGAAAACTAAGCTTGTAGAAAGTTAGTATTTCAGTCGTTTGGACGAGGGTTCGATTCCCTCCGACTCCACTTTTTTTTGTCAAAAAATAGTTTTTAAGAAATCTTCTATTTGATTGAACTCCATAAAGAAAGCATCGTGTCCATGATCTGATTTTATTTGATGATAATAAACATTATTCTTTATTGAATTAATTTTTTTAAAAGTTTCATTTAATTCATAATCAGTAAACAATAAATCAGTATCAATTGAAATTATATGAATGTTAGCATTTATTTCTTTTATTAAATCTTCTATTTTTTTATTAGAGTATGTTTCAATATCAATGGAAGATAAAAACTTATTCATTATTTTGTAAGCCTCCAATTCAAATCTCTTTTTTAAAGATTTACCATGAAAATCTAACCAATTTGTAACTTTTTTTGAATTACCCTCAATTTGATTTTGAAATCTTTTGTTTAATGAAATAGGATTCCTGTAAGTTAACATAGCATGAATTCTAGCATCAACTATAGGATCTGAAGAGTTTTCTAAAAGTTTTGACTGTAAATATGTATTGGCTAATAACCAATCTGATGATTTATAATCAGCAGCAACAGGGATTAAATTTTCAAATAACTCCGGATTTAAAGCTCCCATCTCCCACACCAAACCTCCACCAACAGAACCTCCTATTAGAGAATGAACCCTAGAAACACCTAGCTCATAAATTGCTTTATTAAATGCTTTAGCTACATCTCCTAATACCAAATCGTCTAAAAAATCATTAACCTCTTCTCCAAATGAGTTTCCTGGTATATTAAATGCTATAATGGCATATTTATTTGTATCAATTAACTTGTCAACTCCAACTAAATCATTCCACCAACCATTATCACCTGAAACATTAGAATTTCCAGTTAGCGAATGATTTATAACAACTACAGGGAAATTTTTATAATCTTGACCAAAAGTTTGGTAAGAAAGATGAAAATCAACTTTCCTGCCAGACAAAATTTCTACATCATTGATTTTAATGTAATCAAGTTTAACAGTCATTATTAACTAGAAAGAACTTTAGAATCAATTTGAGAAAAAGCAAATTCTAAATCAGCCTTAAGATCTTCAATATCCTCTAGACCAACTGAAAGTCTAATTAAATCTTTAGTTACACCGGTTGTTATTTGCTGATCTTCATTTAATTGTTGATGAGTTGTACTTGCAGGATGTATTATCAAAGATTTTGAATCTCCAATGTTGGCTAAAAGAGAGAAAATTTGTGTTTTATCAGCAACAGTTTTAGCACTATCATAACCACCTTTTACACCAAATGTAACAATTCCACTTTGACCATCAGGAAGATACTTGTCAGTTAAGGATTTGTAGTTACTACTTTCTAAACCTGGATAATTTACCCAATTAACTTCTTCTCTTGATTCCAACCATTCAGCTAATTTCAAAGCATTATCGCTATGCTTTTTCATCCTGATTTCAAGCGTTTCTAGACCTTGCAAAATTTGAAAAGCATTAAACGGGCTCAATGCCGCACCTAAATCTCTTAGTCCCTCAATTCTTACTTTTGCAATAAATGATGCTTCAGCAAGAACATCATGATAAATTAAACCATGATATCCTGGTGAAGGCTCAGTAAATTCAGGAAATTTTCCATTAGACCAATCAAATTTTCCAGCATCAATGATTACACCACCTAATGCTGTACCATTACCATTAATAAATTTAGTTAAAGAGTGAATAACAATGTCTGCTCCATGCTCTATAGGTCTTAATAACGCTGGAGTAGCTACAGTGTTATCAACAATAAAAGGAACTTTAGAGGCTATTGCTTTTTTTGATATTTCAGACAAATCTAAAACATCAAGTTTTGGATTTCCTAAAGACTCAGCAAAAAATGCTCTTGTATTCTCTTGCACAGCTTCAGCAAAATTTTCAGGATTTGAAGGATCTACAAATGTAGTAGTAATTCCAAGTCTTGGTAATGTTACATTTAGTAAGTTGTAAGTTCCTCCATACAGACTATTTGAAGCTACTATGTGGTCACCAGATCTTAATAAGGTTAATAAAGTTGTTGAGATTGCAGCTGTACCACCAGCAGTAACAACAGCACCTATTCCGCCTTCTAAAGATGCTAATCTTTGTTCTAATACATCATTTGTAGGATTATTCAATCTAGTATATATGTAGCCGGGTTCAGCTAATGCAAATAAATTTGCTGCATGATCAGCATTATTAAAAACGTATGATGTTGATTGATAAAGTGGAACAGCTCTCGTTCCTTGAGTTAAAGTTGTATCATGACCTGCATGAAGAGCTTTTGTACTTAATTTTGTTTTTTCCATAAAAATTTAATTTTATAAGAAAAGATTTGACGTGAAAACTAAGTGAAAGCTACTGCTTTAGCACTTTTTTAAAGAGGTTGCAATCAGTCAAATCGTTCCTCTGAGGTGTAAAATTAAAACTTGTTTCTTAATTAAGAAAGAAATTTTTAATAAAAATTGTTCATTTTATTTTGAATCTTATCTAAACATAGGTTATGAATTGAGCCAATCAAGGTTTGTTTATTGGTTTTGATATTGTCGAATTTACCTTCCTTAATTGAATTTGATATTTTGAGGTACGCATCTCTAAAAGACATATTTTCATTCTGAATCAGATTATTAATCATATCTACAGAATTAATAAATTTATATTTTTCGTCATCAAGAATATTGTTTCTGACTTTAACTTTCTCTAATGAGAGTGATAATATTTCTAAACAATCTTTTATTGATGCAATCGAATTAATAATAACACCTTTATATAGTTGCATGTCTCTATGATATCCACTTGTTAGGTTTGATGAGATGAGATCAAATTGATTACTAACAGATTTAATTTGATTACATTTAGCTCTTATTAATTCAAAAACATCAGGATTTTTTTTGTGAGGCATTATACTTGATCCTGTAGTAAAATTTTCAGGGAAAGAAACAAAGTTTAATTCATTTGTCATGTAAAAACATATATCAGATGAAAATTTTGCAAGTGTAGTAGCTAAAGAGCTTAATGCAACAGCAACAGATTTTTCAACTCTACCTCTTCCCATTTGAGCCGCAAATACATTAAACTTTAAGGTTTCAAAACCTAGTTTTTTAGTTGTACAAGTTCTATCAATTTTGATTGAACTTCCATATCCTGCAGCACTTCCCAAAGGGTTTTGATCATTTATTTTTAAAGCCGTATTTAAGAATATTATATCATCAATTAAAGATTCTGCATATGCTGAAAACCATAATCCAAAAGTCGAGGGCATAGCTACTTGTAAGTGAGTATAACCAGGCAAATATTTATCCTTGTAACTATTAGCTTTTTCAATCAGAATATCAAAAAGTGACTTAACTAATTTTTTAATATTATTGATTTCCTCTTTAAGAAAAAGTTGGGTTGCAACTAACACTTGATCATTTCTAGATCTACCTGTGTGTATTTTCTTACCAACATCCCCAAGCTTTTTGATAAGTAAATATTCAATTTTAGAATGAACATCTTCGAAAGAA
>OCZA010000734.1_pt1 | contig 10905 bp, 12 predicted proteins | sample 1539021 | NCBI WGS metagenome assembly OCZA01 (sample SAMEA2619376, study PRJEB22493) | marine metagenome | biome: marine biome (ENVO:00000447); feature: surface water layer (ENVO:00002042); material: "saline water (ENVO:00002010), including plankton (ENVO:xxxxxxxx)" | depth 5 m | reverse complement strand
TATGCTCTTGATATTTCTTCAGCTTCACATCCCTTCTACACTGGTAAACAAAAAATCATTGACACAGGTGGAAGAGTTCAAAAGTTTGAAGAAAGATTTGGTAAAAAAAGTTAGTTCACCCCAGAACTTCCAAAACCTTTTGCTCCTCTAGAAGACTCCTCAAAATTATCAACAATTTCAAAATCGGCATGAACAACTGGAACGATAATCATTTGGGCTATTCGATCTCCCGGACTAATTTCAAATTCATTTTCAGACCTATTCCAGGCAGGAACCATTAATTCTCCTTGATAATCTGAATCTATTAGTCCGACGAGATTGCCTAAGACTATTCCATGTTTTGAACCAAGTCCAGATCTTGGCACTACAAGTGCTGCTAAATCTTCTTCTTTTAAGTACATTGCAAAACCCATAGGTATCATCTTTGTTTCTCCAGGCTTTAATGTAATTTTTTCTTGAAGACATGCTCTAAGATCTAGTCCAGCTGAACCAGCTGTCTCATATTTTGGTAAAGGTATTAGATCTCCTATAAGTGGACTAATTATTTTTACTTTTACTTTTTTCAAATCTCTATCTCCTTTGGTCTATAAAGTGATTTTAACTTACATTTAGATTTTGATAGTTTTTTCCATTCATCACCAAAATTTAATACAGCAAGATTACACGTAGTAAATTTTTGAATCCGTTCATTAGCTAGTTCTTCAACCAAATAAAATAAAGTCGGATTATGACCTATGATTAAAATAGATTTATTTTTTTCATCTAATTTTCTTAAAGTATCAATAATATTACTAACACTTCCAAAATATAAATCTTCAGAATAAATAGCATCTTCTATGGAGAATCTAAAGCCATCAGCTATTAAATCAAATGTTTCTTTTGTTCTAATAGCGCTGCTACAAAGCACTTTATCAATATGAAAAGATTTTTTTTTAACAAAAGTATTTAATTTTTTAGCATCATTTTCTCCACGCATAGATAGAGGCCTATCAAAATCAGCTAACTCTCTATTGTCCCAGGAGGACTTTGCATGCCTCAATATAAATATTTGTTTCATATATTATTGATTATAGTATTGATATGTGAGCTTCTGTTCTATAAAATCGCGATTCTATGAGTAAAAAATGTCAAGTAACTGGAAAGATACCACAGTCTGGGAATAATGTTTCTCATGCTAAAAATAGAACAAAAAGAAAGTTCTTTCCAAACCTTCATACGCACAAATTTTGGGTTGAGTCTGAAAATAGATTTGTTAACTTAAAAGTATCAGCAAAAGGCATGCGCATCATTGACAAGAAAGGCATAAGCCAGGTGCTCAAAGACATTCGTGGTCGCGGCGAAAAAATCTAAATATAAACTATTTGTACCCTGCTTCTTGAGCAAGAAATACAGCTTCTTTTTGCAAAGAACCTAGTTTACTTACATTAATTTCATCCTCTATAAAAGCTCCCCAAACCACAATAGACTCAGCTACATTTGCATCTTTTAAAACAGGATATTCTTTATTAGCTGACGCATAAAAATCTTGCGCGCTATCTGAGGATAGGTATTCTAAAAGCTTTTGAGCCTCCTTTTTATTTTGAGATGTTTTTACAATCCCAGCTCCCGAAATATTTACATGAACACCACGATCGTTTTGATTTGCCCAGACCAATTCTAAATTATCATATTTAGGATCGTCTAATAATCTTGCTAAGTAATATGTATTTACAATTGTTACACCACACTGGCCGCTTGAAACAGCTTTAAGTGCATTAGTATCATTTGAGAAGACCTCTGTTGCAAGATTGGATACCCAGCCAGTGACAATTTTTTTACTGTTATCGAATCCATATGCATCAATCATGCTTGCTATAAGAGACCTGTTATAAACTTTTTTAGAAGTTCTCAAACACAACCTTCCCTTCCATCGTGGTTTAGCCAAATCTTCATATGTTGAAAAATCACTTTTTGAGAATTGATCACTTGAAAAAACTAATGTTCTTGCTCTTTTTGATAAACCAAACCATTTGCCATTTGGATCTCTTAAATAGCTTGGAACATTTTCTTCTAAAATCTTTGATTTGGTCTCACTAAAAATATTTCTTTCTGCAGCTTGCCATAAAACACCAGCATCAACAGTCATAAAAATATCTGCTTTAGATTGCTCACCCTCAATATCAATTCTTTCCATCAACTCTTGCGCATTACCAGATAATAAAATTACTTTTACACCAGTCTCTTGATAATATTTTTCAATAATTGGCTCGAGTAATTGTGGCTGCCTTGATGTAAATATTGTAAGTTCTTTGTTGGTATCTTTTGCACAAGAAACCAAGATAAATAAAGATACTAATAAAGTAAGTTTTTTCATTTTAACCTCGTAATAAATAAGATTTTATTTTAGGTGTGCAAAAATATTATATCTTATTCTTGCCTGAAGCATGATTAATAAAGAACTTTTTTAGAAACTGTGTCTTATTTACTCTTGATAAACCAAAATTTCTAAGTAGTTTTATATATAGATTATTAGATTTAAATAAGTTTACAAAAAAATCCATAGATTTAAGCATTAAGAGATTCATATTCTTACGCCTTATTTCATATCTTTTTAATACCAAATGTTTATCTATATTAATCTTAGCTTGATAAGCATTGGTTATCTCTTCACAAAATGCATCAGCGTCTGCAAATCCTAAATTTATTCCTTGGCCCGCTAGAGGATGAATTGAATGAGCTGCATCGCCAATTAAAACTAAAGAACCGGTCACATAATTTTCAAAATGATGATTAGACAAGCTAAAACTTAAAATATCTGAATTAATTTTAATATTTGCCTTGAGTTTTTTTTCGAAATAAGAAATATTTTCTTTGATGAAGTTTTCAATACTTTGCTCTTCTATTTGCAGATTATCAACTGACCATACGATGGTATAAAAAGATTGATCAGTACTCGATGGCAAAGGCATAATCGCAAAAATACCTCTCTCTGAAAAAATTTGATAAGCAGTATATGGATTTTTTAGATTAGCAGATGCCGTGAAGGTTATTGCCGTTTGCTCATAATTGGATGTGACTGGTTTTAAAGATGCTAATTTTGCAACATTCGAATTTCTCCCATCACATCCAGCTAAGAATATTGAATTAATTGGTTGATCATTTGATAAAGTAATTTCACATTTACCATTATTATTTTCTTTGAAATTTTTTATTTCAGTCTCAAAAAAAGTTTTTTTAAGAACGTTTCTCTTTAGAGCATCCTCAAGGTCATTAAAATAAACAACAAAAGAGAGATTTTCTTCATTTATTTCATCTGATGAAAAGTCTATTGAACCCGTCCCCTCTCCATCAAAAACATTTATTTTCTTAATTTTTGCATAAGGAATTTTTATCCCAACATCATCTAAGAGCTTTTTTGAATAAGGATTTAAAGTCACTGTTCGGATATTTTTATTTGTAGAAATCTTATTTTTAGATTTTTCAATGACTACTGATTCAATACTATTCTGATTGAGTCTTAATGAAATATAATTACCTATAATTCCACCGCCAGATATTGTAACGACAGGATTCATAAAGTTAGGACATTAAGGATTCGATTTCCTTAGGATCAGACGGAACTTTTTTAGTAAGATTTTCGTTACCATCTTTCGTAACAAGAATATCATCTTCTATCCTGACACCAATACCCTTCCACTTGTCATCAACGTCCATTGAGCTGCTTATGTAGATACCTGGTTCAATAGTTGTGATCATTCCTGGTTTAAATTTCATAAACTCATCACCTTCCATATAATCACCAGCATCATGAACGTCCAGACCAAGCCAATGACCAATTTTATGCATATAAAAATCTTTATAAGCTCCTGATTTATGAAGCTCATCTGGGTCGCCTTCTAGCAAACCAATTTTTACAAGACCTTCTGTAATAACTTTTTCAGAAGTTTCTTGAGGCTTCATAATGCTATTGCCTTCTTTAACGCAGTCTATTGCTGCGTTCATTGCCTCTAGAACTACTTCATATACTTTGAGTTGTTCTTCTGAAAACTTGCCACTTATAGGAAAAGTCCTGGTAATATCGGCAGCATACATTTCATACTCACAACCAGCATCTACTAATAATAAATCCGACTCTTTTAACTGTTGATTGTTTTCAACATAGTGAAGTACACAAGCATTTTCACCACCAGCAACAATTGGATTGTATGCAGGATATCTTGCACCTCGTTTTGAAAATTCATGAATATATAAACTTTCAACATGTTGTTCTGAATCACCGCCTTTTACAGATTTCATTGCAGCTATATGGGCTTCAGCAGAAATATCACATGCTTTTTTAATTAAAGCAATCTCATGATCATCTTTTATGAGTCGAGTGTTACCAATAATAGAAGATGCATCAATTATATTAATTGATTTACTATGTCTATCTTTGGATGCTGCTGCTGTAGTCCAGTCAATTACTTTCTGATCAAAACCCTGCTTCTTACCAATTGGGTATAGCACTTGTTCAGAACCATGAAGAATATCTGGCAACATCTTATCAATTTGAGTGTTATCAAAAGCTTTATCAAATAAGAAATCTTCAACAGCCCCTATTGGCCCTGCTCTATAACCATCCCATATCTCTTTAAGCTTATCTTTAGGTGGAACAAATGCAATAGAACTTATGCCATCTTTATTATTAACAATAGCTAGTAAAGACGAAGGTTCACAAAATCCTGACATATAGTAAAAGCTGCTATCTTGTCTAAAAGGAAATGTGGAGTCTGCATTTCTATAAAGCAATTCAGCACCTGGAATTAATAATACAGAATTATTAGGTAACGAATTCTTTAAGTTATTTCTTCTATTTTTATATATCGTGTTACTCATATTGGTATTTTACTCTTTTATTAAACAAACTTTCCAATTCCTTAAAGTAGAATTAAACTATTCAAATGTCTAAAACTAATGAGCCCTCTTCAAAAAATTTTGAGAAGAAATTAGATTTACTTATCAAAAGATTTGAGGAACAAAAAGGAATCATTGATGCGTATATTAAAAGAGAAAGAGATTGGAAGAAAGATAAAGTTCTTCATAAAAAAGAGGTGACTCGTCTTGAAAAAACTTTAAAGAAGGTAAAGGGTGAGTAAAGTAGAAACAGTATCATTAAGAATTTTTGGGAGGGATTTAACTTTGGCATGCCCACCTAAAGAAAAAGATAATCTAATTAAAGCTGCAACGCTATTAAATGAGGAGCTTGACGGTATAAATGATAAAAATAATGCATTAATTATAGCTGGTTTAACATTGGCCAATAAGCTTTTAACCAGCGATGGAAGTCCTGGTGAAGCAAAAGATATAGATTTTTCAAATCTTATAAATAAAATTGAAAAAACACTAGAAAAATAACCTTTAACTTATTTTTTAACTCAACTATACTTTAATGAACATTCTGGTTCATTTGCTAATGTGTTAATAAATTTGAACCGATACTAATAAATAGGTGATATTCCACTATCAATGTTGTGCGATACCATTTTGGGAAGCCTGATTTGATAAGATATTCACCACCTGAACTTTCGGTTCAGGTATAACACATAGCGGTGATCTGGTTTGTTAGCCTCTGTATAATTTATGGTGAAAAATAAAATAAGAAAATCACTTTTAGATCAGGGGCAACTTCTATCAGATAATTTTCTATTAAAAACAAGCTCTAAGATTCAGAAAAGTGCAGTCAAAGAAATTGATATTGAGTCTTCGAAGAATACCCTACTATACTCTCCATATAAGACAGAAGTTAAATTAAATCTTGTTATTAATGAGATTAAAAGTTATTCAAATAATATATATCTACCAAAAATATTTCCTAATAAAGAATTAAGATTTAATTTACTGTCTGACAAAAGCATCCTTGTTAAAAATAAATATGGAATAAATGAAATAGATGATAATGACAGTTATATCGCTCTTGAGAGGTTTAATACTGTATTTATACCCTTTGTTGGTGTTGATAAGAAAGGATTTAGACTTGGGTATGGTGGAGGCTATTTTGATAGAGCGTTAGAAAAAGTAAAACTATGCGCCTCAAAGCCTCTTATTGTAGGAATGGGTTACGATTATCAAATTTTAGATATCTCTTATGGAGAAAGTCATGACATGAAATACGATATTGTCATTACGGAAAGCCGTATACTTTCATATAAGTGACCTATAAAATACGCTTCTTATATACATATGAACAAATCCTATAATTATTTTTTCTTATTATTCTCATTATTTATAAATGCGGAATCCATAGTTATAGATGCAAATTTAGATGAGCCAGAATGGGATACTGCTATAACAATAAATCAATATAGTGAAGTTATACCTTTCACACTTCAACCGGCAGAAGAAAGAACAGTAGCAAAAATCTTTTCGAACGAAAGCGGAATATACGTTGGTTTTACTAATTTTCAAGAGAACTCAACAATGCTATCAAATAAATCATTGAGGGATGAAATTGCAAATACGGCAGATCAAAATTGGATATCAATAGATTTTGATAATGATCGTGAGAAAGCATATTTATTTTTTGTTACCCTGGCAAACATTAAAGGTGACGGTATTAGACGAATTGGTGGATGGCCTGAGTTCGATTGGGATGGAGATTGGGAGGTAAAAACAAAAGAATATGATGGTTATTGGGTTTCTGAGTTTTTAATTCCATGGAATGTTGCTCTAATGAAAAATGTTGATAGCGAAGAAAGAACAATAAATATTTCAACAATAAGAAAGATTGCAGACAAACAATCTTGGATTGGTGATGCTGAAACAAGCGCCAGAAGAACCAACTTTTTATTAAAATTAAGGCCTATCCAAATTAAAAATTATACTCAAAGTAAGGTTAACTACTTTCCTTATGTATCAAAAACCTATAATTCTGTTACTGGTTTTAATGAAGATAAAATTGGTGCAGAGATTTTTATAAGTAGTGGGACAGGTAAGCAAGTTAATTTAACTTTCAATCCTGACTTTGGTCAGGCAGAAAGTGATGAAGTGATTGTAAATTTTTCTGCGCAAGAGACTTTCTATTCTGAAAAAAGAGCTTTCTTCAACGAAAATCAGTCTCTATTTGACCTATCGCACTACGATAGATATAGAGTCATTAATACAAGAAGAATTGGTGCGGGCAGCACTTATGATTGTCAGACATCTTCTGATGAAGATCGTTGTGATGGTGAAAAGAAAAGTTATACAGATATTGATTTTGCTTTAAGGTACACACAAAAAAATGATAATAGTAATGTTGGAATATTTGTTGCTCAGGAGTCAGACGAATCATTTACAAAAGGGAAAAACTTTTATGCCATAAGATCTAAAAATAAAATTGGAACAAGAACCATTGGTTATTTTCTTACTCATGTGGTTGATAATTTTACAAATGAAAAGGCTACGGTGAATGTAATTGATTTCATAAATGTTAAGTCTGATAAATTAACTTTATATACAGATTTCCTCTCTTCAGAAAAAGAGGGAGTTTCTGGCTTTGGACTTAGATCACAGTTTGTATACAAACCTACTCAACTTAGCAGGAGATCTGGAAGTATTTTATATTTTGAAGATAGTTTTATGCTAAATGATTTTGGGTACCTTAAAAAAAATGATTGGTTTCATGTTGGATTAGGTTCAGATATTACAAAGGTGGATTTTAATGAATCTAGCTCAGTAAAAGAAAGAAAAATTGGTACAGATTTTAATTATGACTCTGATACATCGGGCAATTCTAATCCTGCTCAGTTGAGACAAGAATATAATTTTCAGTATAAAGATACTTCCAGCTTTCAGGCCTCATGGGATCTTAAAACATCTGGCAAAAATACAACAATAACAAGAAAAAATGTTGATTTTCCATTTGTTAAGAGAAATGGAAGTTTTAGCTTTAATCTTGATTATGAATCACCAAGTTATGGTTCATGGGAATATGACTGGAGGGTTGGTTATGAAACAGCAGATAAATATAAAACGTGGAGCTCAGAAGGATATGAGAGAAGGTTCGCTAAGATTGCAGGATCTATATATCCCATTGATGATTTTAAATTAGGTTGGGAATTTAGAGTAAGACAAGAAGACGAATGGCTAAATTGGATTAAAGACAATGAGCTTGCTGTATATGATTTAACTCAAAAAATTATTTCAATAAATGCAAATTGGTTTAAAGGTTATAAGCACGAGATTAGATTAAAGAGTCAGTTTGTAGCCTTGGAGGCAGAAAGCCCTATTAGCCTAATTTCAGACAAAGCAGGTTACCTATATAACCATAACTCTATTGTGAAGCCTTTCACAGATGGTATTACTTCTTTTCAGGTCAGATATAAATATGAGATAGCGCCTCTATCATATATCTACCTTGTCTATACAAAAGGAGGAAGGGTTTATGATGATGAGAATGAAAGAAATACATCTGATGTATTTAAAGATCCATGGGAAAATCCTGATAACGAAATCTTCTCATTAAAGTTTAGATTAAAATATTAAACTTCTACTTTAAAAAGTCTAAATAGGCTCTATTATTACTCTCTTCTTTAAATAGAGTTCCAGATTTATCAAGATGCTTTGTGAGAATAGACTTGTCTTTATTTGCATCTTCAATACCAATTAAAATGTTTCCATAAGCTGAGCCAATATTCCTGTAATGAAATAAAGAGATATTCCAATTTACTCCAAAATTATTCAAGAAGTCTAAAAGAGCTCCTGGTTTTTCAGGAAACTCACCATTGAAAATTCTTTCTTTGAAGACCGACCCTTCAGAACTAACTACCCTTCCGCCTACCATATGTCTTAGATGATCATTTGAAATATCGTTACTAGTATAGTCATTGAATTTATACTTGAATCTCTTAAGTTTATTTTTTAATTTCTTAAAGCTTTCTTCTGATGAAGTCCTTATTCCAACTAGAATAAAGGCATCTTTTTTATCAGACTTTCTATAATTAAATTCTGTAACAGATAATTTACCAAAAACTTTTGCTAATTTTAAAAAGCTTCCAGGTTCTTCAGGGATTTTTATGCTTAGTATCTTTTCTCTATTTTCACCAAGTTCAGATCTTTCTACAATAAATCCAAGTTTCTGAAAATTCACATTAGCTCCAGAGCTTATAGCAAGAAGATTTTTATTTTTAATTCTTTTTGAATATATCTTTAATCCAGCTAGAGCAACTGCTCCTGATGGTTCAGATAGAACTCTTGTATCTTCAAATATATCTTTTACAGCAGCACAAACCTCATCAATATTAACTGTCATGACTTCGTCAACACATTCTTTTATTACATCTAGATTATTTTTTCCAACTTGAGATACAGCAACACCATCTGCAAATAGTCCAACTCTTTTGAGCAGAATTCTTTTATTAGATTTAAGAGCTTCGGTTAAACAAGCTGAATCATTAACTTCTACCCCTATAATCTTTATCTTTTTATTGTGTTGTCTAATCCATGCAGATATTCCCGCCAATAAGCCTCCGCCACCAACAGGAACAAAAATTACATCATAGTCAATATCGTCTTCTAAAATTTCTTTACCAACAGTTCCTTGCCCTGCAATAGTAAAAGGATCATCAAAAGGATGAACAAAAGTAAATTTATTTTTTTTGTTAATTTCACCTGCTTTTACAAGTGCGTCTGCAAGATTTTCACCAAAAAGGGTTACTTTTGCACCTAATCTTTTCACAGCATTAAGTTTATTTTCTGGAGCAGTTACTGGCATAACAATATTGCATTTTATATTCAGTCTTTTACATGCAAGTGCTACGCCTTGAGCATGATTTCCAGCAGATGCAGCAATAATACCCTGAGATTTTTGCTCATCTGACAGGTTTATAATTTTGTTATATGCGCCTCTATTTTTAAAAGAGAATATTGGTTGAAGATCTTCTCTTTTTAAATAGATATTATTTTTTTCTTTAAAAGATAAATTAACTGCATGAGTTGTGGGTGAATCTATAGCCACATCATAAACTGAAGCATTATTGATTAATTTAAGATATTTTTTTGAGTTCTTAAATTTACCAGTTTTTTTTATTTTTAATCTCAATTTAAATCACACAGTAAGTTTTTCTTGTATTATAACTGCATGAGCACCGCAAAGATAAGTGTTGCAAAAAAAGCAATACATCATATTGAAAAAAAGCTTTCTAATAATATGATCTTAGGTATTGGAACTGGCTCAACGGTTAACTTTTTTATTGAAGAACTCTCTCGTTTCAAAGCTCATTTCAAAGGTGCTGTTTCAAGTTCAGAGGCATCTACAAAACTTCTTGAGGCTAGTGGTATACAGGTCTTTAGTTTAAATGATGTAAACGAGCTGGAATTCTATATAGATGGTGCTGACGAGGTTTCACCAAATAACTATCTTATAAAAGGTGGAGGTGGTGCACATACAAGAGAAAAGATAGTTGCATCGGCATCAAGAGAATTTATTTGTATTGTAGATAAATCTAAGATGGTAGAAAAACTCGGGGCCTTCCCTCTTCCGATTGAGGTAATTCCAGAGAGTAGAAGTTTAGTTGCTAGAAAAATTCTTTCACTAGGAGGTACTCCTGTATATAGAAATAATTTTACAACTGATCAAGGAAATCAAATATTAGACGTCAAAGATATTGATATTAGCGATCCAGAAGAACTTGAAATTCTAATCAATAATATTGCTGGTGTTGTAGATAATGGAATATTTGCGAAAAATAAACCTGAAGTAGTTTTAGTGTCTGAATAATTGTATTACTAAAGAAGTTCTTCTATTTTGGTTGTAAGCTCAATAGAGTCTGGTTTGACTTTTGAACCATATGTAGATGCAACAGTTCCATCTCTGGAAATTAAATATTTATTAAAATTCCACGATGGGCTATATCCACTTTCTTTAATAAGTTTTTTATATAAAGAACTTGCCTTTGGGCCTCGAACTTT
>OCZA010000733.1_pt1 | contig 10910 bp, 11 predicted proteins | sample 1539021 | NCBI WGS metagenome assembly OCZA01 (sample SAMEA2619376, study PRJEB22493) | marine metagenome | biome: marine biome (ENVO:00000447); feature: surface water layer (ENVO:00002042); material: "saline water (ENVO:00002010), including plankton (ENVO:xxxxxxxx)" | depth 5 m | reverse complement strand
AATATTTTCCCCATATTTATGCATAAAATTACACCGGAAACATGTTCCGATTCAAACAATATACCTATAGGTGACGTTATTGTAAACAGTTTTAGTAAATAAAATTATCTTTTAAATAAAGGGTTTTTTGTGTTTTTTTACACTTATATCTTTTATTTTTTGACTATGTAAAGTAGACTTTACACAATCACTAAATTTTCAATCGGAGATTACAAAAAAATGGATAATTCATTTACTGTTTCAAAAAATGTTAATTTTGGTCTTAAAGGCCTTTTCTTAAGCTTATTTATAGCTTTTTCAACTATTTCAGTTGCTGATGAGTACAAACCAATACCCCTTGATAAGTTGGTATGTTACGGACAAGGCACACAACAACAATTATCACCTTCTGGAGAGTTTCTAGCAGCAATGGTTCCAGTTGATGAAAATGTTTGCGACATTAAGGACGAAACTGATCAAGAAATGATGGCAACCGATAGAGTTCTAGTTGTTACAAATCTTGAAACAATGGAAGCTAAAGTAATCTCTGGAACAACTCCTGGAAGTGCTGTTACAAGTTTCAGATGGTTAGACAATCAAAAGCTTTTAGTTTCAAGAGATTCAAGAGCTGGGTTTGATTCTGCAAGCATGTATACCGTTGATAAGGATGGAAAAAATACTACGCTTTTAATTAAAGCAAAAGCATTTAGAAATAAACCAGGCTATCAAATACCAAGCTTGTATGGCATATATCCAAGAGTCCCTGGCAAGGTAATGATTAGCTTGTTTAATACTGGCAGCAGATCAAGAGATTTATATTGGCTTGACCTAAAGACTAAAAGAACTGAACTTGTTGCCAGAGAGCCTTCTGTTCCTGGCGAACTTGTGACAGGTTGGTTGCTAGACTGGGAAGGAGTCCCATACGGGTTTGAAACTTTTATGGAAGAAGGACCTAATAAAGGTATAGAAACAACTTTTTATAGATTTACTGATAATGGTGGATATGAAAAAGTTAATTCGTGTATGCATCAAGCTGCATGCTTCTTTCCACAAAGCTTTGATATAGACAACAAATCTCTTTTAGGTGTTGGTCAAGCTGTATCTCCAAATGGAACTATAAAAAATGAAACTGATACAAATGCCTTGTGGGCTGTTGATGCAGAAACAGGAGAATATCTGGAAATGATCTACCACGATCCTGATTATGATTTATCAAGTCCTATGCATGGAATGAATTCAATGAGTATGTGGTTTTCATCAGATGGATATGATCTCTATGGATTCTCTTATGAGGGAGCTAAGACAGAAAAAGTTTACTTTGATGAATATTTTGCATCCGTAGATAAGTCGTTGGAAGGTATTTTTCCCGATCATGAAGTAAGAATAAGAGATTGGAGTGATGATTTAACAAGATTTTTATTTAGTGTTTCAAGCGACAAAGATCCTGGAAGTACATATCTTTTTGATCTTTCAAAAGGAAAAGTATCACTAATATCCGAATCAGCACCATGGATAAAAAACTATCAATTAGCCACTATGGAACCCTTTACATATATGAGCAGAGACGGAATTAAGTTACATGGATACATTACTTTGCCTCCAACCTATAAAGAAGGAGATAAAATTCCATTTATTATCCACCCGCACGGTGGCCCTAATGCCAGAGATTATTGGGGATATAACCCTGAGGTTCAATTCTATGCAACTCGTGGTTATGGGGTTATACAAATGGACTATAGAGGCTCAACAGGTTATGGAAGAGAGGAAATGATCCTTGCTAATCACCAAATGGGTAAAAAGATGCAAGAAGATAAATATGATGCTCTGATGTGGGCAAATGAACAAGGCTATGTTGATATGGATAATGTTTGTATTTCTGGAGCATCCTATGGAGGGTATGCTGCAATGCAAGCAGCTACTAAAAATCCTGAGCTTTTTAAGTGTATTATTGCTTATGTTGGTGTTTACGATTTAACAAGCATGGATTTAAGAGGTCTCAGATGGAGTGATTTGGGAATGCCAATGGAATACATCGAAAAAGGTGATCCTAGAAATCCAGATGACTATGAGAATCTTTATGAAAATAGCCCATTATTCTTTGCCGAGAACGTTGAAGATCCTGTTTTAATTATTACAGGAAGGCGAGATAACCAAGTAAGGTTCCAAGAAACAGTGGATATGGTTAACGAACTAAAGAAATATAATAAAGATCACAAATATATAATTAAAGGTGATGAGGGGCACGGCTTTAGGAATGAAACAGCTAACCTAGAGCTTTATGAGGATTATGAGGAGTTCTTAGCAGAACACCTTAATTAAAAACTTGAAATATTAGTTTGTTTTTGACCAAGGATGAGGGCATGAATATCACTTGTGCCCTCGTAAGTATTAACTGCCTCCAAATTCATTGAGTGCCTTACAACGTGATACTCATCACTAATTCCGTTTCCACCATGAATATCTCTTGCTGACCTGGCAATCTCAAGAGCTTTTTGACAATTATTCCTTTTTATAAGCGAGATCATTTCAGGAACAAAATTATCTTCGTCAATCAACCTGCCTACTCTTAAGGCAGCCTGCATACCTAATGAAATTTCAGTTTGCATATCAGCAAGCTTTTTCTGAATAAGTTGTTTAGATGCTAAGGGTGCATTAAATTGGTTTCTATCAAGAGTGTATTCAAGTGATTTCTCCCAGCAGAATTCAGCAGCTCCCATTACTCCCCAAGCAATTCCATATCTCGCAGAATTTAGACAAGTAAATGGGCCCTTAAAACTTTGCACCTCAGGGAGCACCTTATCTTCGGAAACAAATACTTGATCCATAAATATCATTCCAGTCGCAGATGCGCGCAATGCAAATTTGCCATCCAAATAAGGAGTCTCTAATCCCTTAGCCTCCTCTCTCTCTAAAATAAATCCTCTCAAGACACCCTGCTCATCTTTCGCCCATATAATAAATAAGTCAGCTATTGGAGAATTTGTTATCCAAGTCTTAGACCCGGTTAGTTCGAATCCTCCATCTACTTTTTTTGCAACTGATTTCATGCCAGCAGGATCTGATCCAGCATCTGGTTCGGTAAGACCAAAGCATCCAATAATTTTTCCTTTAGCCATTTCAGGGAGATAATGCTCTTTCTGCTCTTCTGAACCAAACTTATAAATTGCATACATCGCCAGTGAAGACTGCACACTAAAAGCTGATCTATAGCTAGAATCAACTCTTTCAATCTCTCTAGCAATTAAGCCATAAGCAACATTACTAACTCCAGAACAGCCATACCCTTTTATATGTGGCCCAAGCAATCCAAGCTCTGCAAGCTCTCGATAAATTTCTTTATCAAAAAGCTCTTCTCTATTAGCTTTTTGAATTCTTGGCATAAGAGATTTATCACAATAATCTCTTACACTTTTTTGAATAGCAAGCTCCTCTTCAGTAAGTTGCTGGTCAAAGAGAAGTAAGTCTGGAAGTTTGCTCATGCCATTATTATAAATTAAATTTTCTCAACTCTGATTAATCCAAACCTAATATCTTGATATTTTATTTCATTTATATCTAGGCAGGATTTTGTGATGGAAATCATCTTAACACTATTACCACAAATTATTACTAGAGGGATCAATTCTTGATTTCTTAAAACAAAATCAAGAACAAGCTCATCAACTTCATGATGCCTAACTCCATGAAGATCTAAATGAGTGATTCCATTCTCAACAAAAGTTTTCATAAAACCATTATAATTTGCTTATGGCCAAGGTTCACTTTTTTTACTCAACCATGAATGCTGGTAAATCTACTGCATTGCTGCAATCTGCTCACAACTATCATGAGACCGGCAATGAAACAATTTTATTTATTCCAAGAGAGGATGCTGATAAGAATTCAGGATTAATCAAATCAAGAATTGGATTAAGCGCCACAGCGGTAGTAATTAATTCAGATCTAAAAATCTACGAATATGTAAAAAAAGAACTCTCACAAAGAAGGGTTGATGCAATCCTTGTTGACGAAGCTCAATTCTTAAAGAAGCATCATGTTTTGCAAATGTGCAAAGTATGTGATGAATTAGAAATTCCAGTAATGTGCTATGGCATAAGAACAGATTTTAGAGGAGAGTTATTTGAAGGGAGCGCAGCACTGCTTGCATTAGCAGATAACCTGATCGAGCTCAAAACGGTTTGCAATGTATGTAGCAGAAAAGCAACTATGGTTGTAAGACTAAATGAAGATGGAAAGGTTATAACCAAAGGTTCAAAAGTTCAAATTGGTGGTAACGATGTTTACAGAGTTTTATGTAGAAAACATTTTAATGAGGCTACAAAGCTATTAGATTAGATTATCTTTTATAAACTTTTCCTTCTTTCATTACAAAAGCAACCTCTTCCAATGTTCTTATGTTATTCAGAGGATTTTCGATGACTCCAACAATGTCGGCATCATATCCTTTCTTAATTTGTCCGGTATTCTCAATACCAAATAGCGTTGCAGTCTTGATCGTTGAAGCTTGAATTGCTTCAAGCGGTGTCATGCCCCACTCAACCATGTATGCAAACTGTTTAGCATTATCTCCGTGATCAAAGATACCAGCATCTGTTCCAAATGTAATTATTGCGCCTTTTTTATGAGCGTTCATAAAATTTTCTCTTTGTTTTTTTCCAACTAATCTCTCTTTGTTTAATGATTCTTCTCGTATACCAGCTTTAGCGCCCTCTCCTAAAATATAATCTGAAACAAAAATGTCCATGGAAAGAACAGTATTATTTTTTATTGCCATATCTATGGTTTCATCATCGATAAAGCTTGCATGCTCAACTGAGTCAACTCCTGCTTTAATAGCTGCTTTAATACCAACTAATCCATGCGCATGGGCTGCTACTTTCATGCCATGATTGTGGGCTTCATCAACTATTGCTTTCATCTCCTCAAGCGTAAACTGTTTTGCGTTAACATCAGTATTTCTTGACATCACTCCACCAGTTGCACAGAACTTAATTAAATCCGCTCCATACTTCCTATTTTTTCTTACCATCTTTCTTGCTTCCCAAGGACTATCAACAACCCCTTCACTTGAATAGTTGAACTCTGGTGGTAACAAGTTATGATCACAATGCCCTCCCGTTATTCCAAGGGCTGGTCCTGATACAAGCATAGTTGGTCCATTAATAACACCTCTTTCAATTGCGTCTCTAACTGAAACATCTGCATAATTTGCTGCGCCAACATTTCTTACAGTTGTAAATCCGGCCATTAATGTTTTCTCTGCATTCACTACGCCCCATACCGTCCCCATATGAGATGAGTCAGCAATTGATTCTTCGCCTTTGGAGTCATTCCCAACGATATGAACATGGCTATCCATTAATCCTGGAATCAAAATAAGATCTGGAATAGCAATTACTGTTGCATCTTTAGTTTTTATCTTTCCAATTTCAATTATCTTTCCATTCCTAATTAATAAATCTGCTCTGATAATATCTCCCGTTTGTATATCTAGATAACCTTTTGACTTAATTAAAAAATCTTCCGAAATCAAAAGATTTGAGCAGATCAAAAATATAAAAAATATTCCTTTCTTCATGACCACATGCTTGCACCACCACAAATTGTTAAAGCCTGCCCTGTCATAAATGAACTTTCATCAGAAGCAAGAAAAACTGCAACACCTTTAAAATCATTTGCTTCGCCAAGTCTTCTGAGTGGCATTCTCTGACTTGAAGCTTTTTCAGCATCTGGATTTTCCCATAGAAGTTTTGAAAAATCTGTTTTAACCAGGCCTGGGCAAATTGCGTTTACTCTTATATTTGAGGGACCTAATTCAGAGGCATAGTTTCTTACTAAACCCAAAACAGCAAGCTTTGAAATACTATATGTGCCTAAAGTTTCTGAGGCATGGAATGCAGCAATGCTTGAAGTAATCATGACTGATCCACCGCCAGATTCTTTCATAGAAGGTGTAACCATATTTATCAACCAATGATTAGACTTAACATTTGTATCCATGGTCTTATCATATGATTCGTCATCTATTTCAGACATTGATCCAAAAAATGAATTAACACCTGCATTACACACTAAAGTTGTAATTGACCCAAGCTTAGATTTTGAAAATTCTACAAGTGCATTTAATTCATCTTTACTAGATGCATTGCAAGCATAAGCAAATGCTTTTTGTTTGCCAATTGATTCATTAATAGACTTTGCAGCTTTTTCACATTGATCAAGTTTCCTGCTTGATATAACAACATTAGCGCCATGATTAACTAAACCTTCAGCCATAGCTAATCCCATTCCTTTAGAGGCACCTGTAAGCAAAACATTCTTATTTTGAAGGTCAAAAAGTTTTTTAGACATTCAATAAGTATAAATGAAAAAAGGGAGCGAACTCCCTTTTAAAGTCAAGCAAAATAAACTTATGAAGATGGCTGGACTATGGGATAACCCTCAAATCCAACTATCTGACAAGACTCTATCTCATCAAATTGAGATTGGAGATCAGTCTCTGCATATGCAGCATAACCGGCTTCTCTTTCGTCATTGTTTTGCCAGTAAAATCCAATCATATAGTCATATCCACTATCAACAGACCCTTCCACGCCTGAGGTGTCGAAAAGAGGATCATGCCATACATACCACATGCTATCTTTTTCTCTACCATCAACCCAGGCATCAAAATTTGCCATCACAGGTCCAAGCTCATCAAAGCCATTACCTTCTGCGAAAGTACAAAAATGATAATCTGCATTAAAGGGGGGTTCATCTGACCACTCAACACCAGGTTGCATGCCAGCAGTTCCAGTAAAATGAAACACTTTGTCTTCCTGACAATCAAGAGTGTCATTGTGAGCAGCTTCAAAATCTTCGGCGCTATTTGCTGCCCAATCTTCCCAGCCTGCATTTCTTGAATCTTCGTCTGACCAAACATTCAGCCAAACTGCATCATAGTTATCAGTCTCAAATGTTGGAATATAAGCCCATGCACTTACAACAGGATTTTCAGAGTTGTTTGTGACTTCATTAAAATCTGCACGAAGAGCATTTAAAGTTTCTGGAGAAGTATTTGGTCCATAATCACACCACATATACTCCAAAAGAAGGCTCTCAACTTCTACACTCTCTACAGCCTCAGTTTCAGAAGACTGATTTGAGCAACCAAAAACGAATAATAATGCCGTTAAGTAAAAAATATTTTTATTCATAAAATTTCCTCCATTTAAAAATAATACATCAATTTGTAAGAAAATTTATTATGTTTATAAAAAAAACTTAATTTTGACAATTATTTTCTTGATAAAGTTTTAAGATTGCTTCTCTTTCATCAGAGTCAAGGCTAAGCCTAAATTCAGATTTTATATTGAGCCATTTATTTAAATATTCACAGTAGTAAGAGGAGTTGTTTGGCATCCAATCTGATGGGTCTGATGAGCCCTTGCTTGCATTAGATGAACCCCCGACTGCAATTAAGAGATCATCAAAATCAATATTATTAGCAAACTTTAATTTTCTTGAAGCCGGGAAGCTCCATGCTCCACTTTTATGAGCCTCAAATAGAGCAACAACATGGTCTATTTGCACTTCTGAAGAAGAAAAATAATAAAGGTTGTCATAGGGATCAAACCATTTCCCAGAATTAACAAAGCATCCATCTGAAGAAAAAACTATGGGATGATTTGAATCGTCATCAATATGCTCAGATTCAAGCACTTCATGCCTATTACTCTGACAATCGCCATCCCAATCTTGCCATGTTGGATAATCATTTGATCTATCATATTCAACAGTTGTATTTTCCTCTTCAAAACAAACTGTTTTGCCTAAAAAACTATCTGAGCAAACTCTCAATAGAAAAACTGAAAGTGTCTGAGTAATTGAAACAATATTATCAGTAACATTAATCAAAATTGAGAACTCATTCTTATCAAAATAACTCGGCGGTTGATTAAAGGTAATTACTCCTTCATTGGTTATAGAAAAATAGGAAGGGTCATTCCCTGAGAGACTATATTGAAGTATATCTCCATCATTATCGCTAGCAGAAATGGTTGCAACAGATAATTGCATTTCATCAACTTCAACCTCACCAATAGTGTTTTGAAAAAAGGGAGAGGTATTTGAAATCTGAGGCGCTGCATCTGATCCGCTTCCTCCACCACAAGAGTAAATAAAACTAATTGCAACAATCAATGGAAATATTGATCTCAAGACAAAATATTTCATAAAAAAGATTATAATCCCAATTAAAAAAATTAAGATGAAAAAAGCATTAATCACAGGAGCTTCCTCAGGAATTGGTTTTGAATATGCAAAGCATTTAGACCAAAATGGTTGGTCTTTAGATTTGGTTTCTTATAGCGAAGATAGATCAAAAATAGCAAGAGAATCTTTTCAAGATCGTAACAATAATTATTATCATCTGGACCTTTCAAGAAAAGACTCTGTTGTAGAGTTGCTTGAAAAAGTAGATTGTCCAGACCTTGTTGTTGCTAATGCCGGCATTACAATGGTGAGTAAAGCTGGTGAGAGCTCATCACTGCAAAGAGATGATTTGTATTATCTTTTATGTGGAGGAGTGATTGATTTAATTGAGGGGTTACTACCGAGGTTAAAAGAAAAAGATACTTCAAGGATTGTTATCATCTCAAGTATAGGAGCAGTTACTCCAATGCCTAAATCTTCATTATATGCATCCGCAAAATCTGGTATTTACGCATATGGAAGATCAATTGGTGAGGAGCTGGCAAATGAGAAAATTTCTGTAACTATATCACTTCCAGGGTATGTCAAAACTAATGCTCATAAAAGGGCTGGTCTTGATCATCTTGAAAAGAAAATCCCTTTTTGGATGTGGGTATCTGCTGAGAAGGTTGTAAAGATGACTGAAAAAGCTTCTTTGGCTGGAAAGAGTACAGTTATTCCTGGCTTAGCTTATAAGTTAGTAAAACCATTCCTAGGTTTGGAAATTACCTCAAAATTATGGAAAATTTTGAATAAAAGAAACTAGATCTAATTTTCTCTAGATTTAAAGAAATTCCATATTTGAATAAACAAATCTATATCTTGATCAAATTGGATGGTGTGTCCAGAGTCCTGGACTATAAAATATTTCACTTCATTATTTTGCAAGCAACTTGAAAAGGTAAATGCATTTACTGTTTTGCTGCCCCATTGAAGAATCTCTTCTTCAGGACTCATAGAGCAACCAAAATTTAATGCCCAATTTTCTGCGCTTCCTGAAGCAGACATAAAGTTTGTATTTGCCACCCCCATTCCCCCATTGACTGGAACTAAATTATCACTATCTCCATTCACTTGAAAAACTGATAAAACCCCCACGGGGATGATGTTACCAATGTCTACAGTTTGTTGGCTTATTAAGGGAGCTATCCCCTTAAATATGAATGTTTCCTTGCCTATTTTATTAATAATCCCAGAGCCATTTGAGATTCCAACTCCATAGACTTTATCAAGATTGAAGATTGTATTAGAGCTAATTTCATTAATTATACTTTTAAAGAAATCAACATCATCTGCTGCTGTCTCATTGTTGACATTCCATTTATTCTGGTATCCAGATGGGAAGATTCCTATGAAATTTCCTTCATCTATTAAATCAATAACAGCTTGATGCCTATTAAGCTCCCCTTCACCATTCCCGCCAGCTCCATGAAAAAAGAAAACTAATGGATAGCTACTATCAGAGGGGGTTAGTGGATATCTTATAAAGAACTCTCTATCTTGAAGCGCCCCGCCAATAGACTGTTGAATTATCTTTCTTTGAACAACATATCCAATAACATTTTTTGAGACGCTTATTGACCCATTATCCCCACTACAGTTAAGAGTAAAGGTGTTTTCGCCTACTTTTAATATTTGGACATCAGCTGACCCGCTGAGGGACTTTTCTCCACTCCAGTCCCCTGAAGCAGAACAAGAATTCACATTCTGAGTTGTCCAGTTAAGAGATATACTTTTCGTAATTAGTTGCTCATCTAAGCTGGAAGATAAATTTATAATAGGGCTGTAATTCTGAGGTATCTCTGATACGCCACCACCACCTCCACAAGAACTAATTAAAAAAAGAAGAATAAATAAATTTAGTTTCTTCATCATAACTTTTGATGAATTAGATCTAGAATCTTTTTTAAGCACTCTTCTTGGCTAGCATCATTTTCAACTTCAAAGTCTGCAAAGTGCTTATATAGAGATTGCCTTTCAACAAATGCTTCTTGAATGGTTTGATCTGAGCTTTTTAAAAATCCTCTTTCAGAAAAATTAGATACTCTTTCAACAATTTTGTTGTATGGAGCCTCAATAAAGATTATAGAAGATCTGCTACTTATATAGTCCATTGCTAATTCAGAAAAGATTGCACTACCACCTGTAGCTAAAATAGTATTATTAAATTCAATAGACATAAGCGCTTTTTCTTCTATTTTTAAAAAGTTTTCTTTGCCAGACCTGTCCAAAACTTGTTGCAATGATTCTTGGTATTCGGTTTCGATTAGTAAATCACTATCAATAAAGCTAAATCCTAAATGGTCTGCAAGTTGTTTGCCGATTGATGACTTGCCTGCACCTGCCATCCCTACTAATGATATTGATTTCTTCATTTTGATTTAACTGGTGGAGCTAAACGGGTTCGAACCGTTGACCTTCTGGCTGCCAGCCAGACGCTCTCCCAACTGAGCTATAGCCCCAAAAGATTCTAAATCTTACCTAAGTATATTTTTGAAGTAAATATTTATTTATTGAAGGTGAATTAACTTGATAAGTTTATTCTGCGAAGTGTTTTTCCTGATCATCATTTATATATTTGATGTCAGCACAGAACTCAGCGGTTGGTCTGATTAACAGTCTTTCTATTCCAATTGGCTCACCCGTTTCCATGCAATAGCCATATTCACCAGTCTTTATTCGTCTCAAAGCAAAATCTA
>OCZA010000732.1_pt1 | contig 10914 bp, 10 predicted proteins | sample 1539021 | NCBI WGS metagenome assembly OCZA01 (sample SAMEA2619376, study PRJEB22493) | marine metagenome | biome: marine biome (ENVO:00000447); feature: surface water layer (ENVO:00002042); material: "saline water (ENVO:00002010), including plankton (ENVO:xxxxxxxx)" | depth 5 m | reverse complement strand
TTTTTTAATCATTAGAAATCCTCAAAAGATATACGAATGATTGTATATTATTTGAGTATTAAATGGTGGACCCAGTAGGACTTGAACCTACGACTAATCGATTATGAGTTGGATGGCTCTAGAGTTAGTAACCTCCAAAGCTAATCCAGCCAGACCTCAAGGTTGTTAGCCCGGCCAATCTTACGATCAAGTTTGAGATCAAGCACAGCAGTCATATTACAAGTATCTAGAAGTGCCAGGACATCAGCCTGATCAGATCCCTTGAGCGCCTGAATGGCGGACTGTACTCGTTCGAGCAAATAAAACCGAAAAGGTTGCGGGCAAACATGGATAGCAGTTCCTTCCACATCAAATTCTGCTTCACCTGTATAGCGCTCACATTGAGCGCCAATCGCTGGCTTGTTTTCCTCCAGCCATCGATTAATGCCGCTATGAGAAGCGATCGTTTCCGGCACAAAATCAAGCGCAAAATGGGTCAGCAGCTCGATGATTGTTTCCGGTACCTCATCGTCCTGCAGGAAACTGTGTGGTAAGTTAATGTACTCCCCAGTATCTGGCTCCGGTCTGTTCATCCTCTCAACCCAACGATGAACCCAGGGGCCATGCATCTGTAATAGGCGGTGAGGCACTGGATCTCGACCGAGATGCCCATAAAGGGGGCACATGAGGCCAAAGTCACCAAGACAAGGTTTTCCCCCCAGTAGATACGGATATTGCGTCAGGTGCGCGTTAAATTTTTCGACAAAACCCTCGTAGAGTTTCTCGGTGATAGCATGAGTAGAAGGTCTAACACCCCATCTCGGAGCTACGTCAGTACTTACGTGCGCTATAACCTTTTTGGCAAGATCCTCATCTCCATTCATTTGCGAGGTAAAATGATAGAGAATAAAGTCGTATTGCTCTTCATCGAAGTTAAATCGGTAATGCATTGCTGGCCTGCCTAAGCCTTCGGCTCCAAGAACATCGAACAATAAACTGACGATATGCTGGCTGGGACCGGGCGGTTTCGCCGGGTGGCCCGAACGCTCTTCGAAAAAATCAACAATAGCAACACCATCCCTGATTATCCTTCCGTCTGGAAAGACAATAGTTGGCATAGAACCTCTGCCTATTTTTTTGCCCAATTGATAGAGGTATGGCTGCGGTGCCCGTTCTTCATAGGGGATACCCTGCTTGATCAAGTAACTTCGCGCCCGACCCGTAAACAAAGACTGTGCGACACTATAGAGCAACACCGCTTCAGGATTATCGGGTTTCATAGCAGGACCTATTGGATCATCGAACCAACTTGGCATAGGTTAACTCATTTTTATATTATGCAATTAAATCAATGGTTTAAGTGGTGGGCCCAGTAGGACTTGAACCTACGACCAATCGATTATGAGTCGACTGCTCTGACCAACTGAGCTATGGGCCCACAGAAAAAAGTTATTGTTCGTCAATAAAGCTTCTTAAGTGATCAGACCGAGTAGGGTGCCTAAGCTTCCTAAGAGCCTTTGCTTCAATCTGCCGTATCCGCTCTCGAGTAACATCAAATTGCTTACCAACTTCTTCAAGAGTGTGGTCAGTATTCATGTCTATACCAAACCTCATTCTAAGAACTTTTGCTTCTCGTGCGGTTAAGCTGCCTAAAACACCTCTTGTTGATTCCGTTAGATTATGTTTTGTTGCATTATCTACCGGTTGGGCGATGGTCACATCTTCAATGAGATCTCCTATGTTAGCATCCTCATCTTCACCAATAGGCGTCTCCATTGAAATTGGTTCTTTTGCTATCTTTAACACCTTACGTATCTTATCTTCCGGCATCTCCATGCGTTCTGCTAATTCTTCTGGAGAGGGCTCTCTTCCCATTTCTTGAAGCATCTGTCGAGAAATCCGGTTGAGTTTATTAATCGTCTCAATCATGTGGACCGGTATTCTGATCGTTCTCGCTTGATCGGCTATTGATCTAGTAATTGCTTGTCGTATCCACCATGTAGCATAAGTCGAGAATTTGTAACCTCGTCGGTATTCGAATTTATCGACTGCTTTCATCAAGCCGATATTCCCTTCTTGTATTAAATCAAGAAACTGAAGGCCTCTATTGGTATATTTCTTAGCTATTGAGATAACAAGTCTTAAGTTAGCTTCGACCATTTCTTTTTTCGCTCTTCTGGCCATTGCTTCACCGATGGTTACTCTTCGATTTATATCCTTTATCTGAAGGATCGATAAACCACTAGTCTTTTCTACCTGCGCCAGCTTTCTTTGCGCTCTGAGTATCTCAATCTCTTGCTCTTTAATATTTTCTGAATAGCCTGCTTTTGCTTTGATCAAAGAACCGGTCCACTTTAAATTCGTCTCATTGCCGGGGAATCCTTTTACGAATTCCTTTCTTGGCATTTTTGATGTTCTAACGCAAAGACGCATCACATTGCGCTCTTCTTTTCTTATTTTCTCCACTGCATTTCTTATTACTGCAATGAGTGGATCGAATTGTCGTGGTGTTAGTTTCAAAAACTTGAAAAGCTCCGCCAATGCAGACATATTTTGTATTGTTGCTTTCCCATCTCTGCCATGCTTCTCAATAGATTTTTCAGTCTTTAGTAACATGCTTCTTATTTCTTCGAATCTCTCTGTTGCCTCTTCCGGATCTAGACCTCCCTCATGATCTTCCTCATCTTCATCGTCATCCAAATCCTCTCCATTAGCTAATTTTTCTGCCTCAGCGGCCTCTGCTGCTTGCTGTTGAGCTAGAGCAGATGGCACATGCTCCATAGGATTCAAATACCCACTTATGATGTCAGTAAGTTTTTTCTCCCCCTCTAGAACCTTATCCCATTCTTTTATTACTAAAGCGACGTTAGAAGGCCAGTCAGCTATCGCTGCCATTAATTCTCTTGTTCCCTCTTCAATTCGTTTGGCTATCTCGATTTCTCCTTCTCGAGTGAGAAGCTCAACCGAACCCATTTCGCGCATGTACATTCTGACTGGATCTGTTGTTCTGTGTTGTTCAGATTCCACGGAGGCGAGAGCGGCGGCGGCTTCAGCAGCAGCAATTTCATCAGGGGTATTGTCGCCCGACGTCATCAAAAGGGTTTCAGCATCAGGTGCAACCTCGAACACAGTGATCCCCATGTCGTTGATCATTTGAATAATATCTTCAACTTGTTCAGGGTCAGCAATATCCTCTGGAAGGTGATCATTTACTTCTGCATAAGTCAGATATCCCTGCTCTCTGCCTTTTGCGATTAAGTCTTTAATTCCCGATTGTTGTTTGTCTGTGTTGTCTGTCATATGAATGTCTTTTGTTGTGGATAAAAAACTAGCGCCGGATTATACCGGATAAACTTTTTATATCCTATTAATATTTAACCAACTCCCTTTTTCTTGTTACTTAAACTAGTGAGACAAGCCTTTGTTTTACAATACTTTTTATTTCTTTTGTCTCATTGTCACTGGGCAATTGAAGATGTATTTTATGAAGTCTTTTAATTTGTTTCTCAGTCAAACTGTCTAAATTAATTAATACTTCTGCTTGTTCTAGAATAGGTAAGGAAGTGAACGTAGATTGGATCACATGCTCAAGCGCTTCAGAAAACTCTTTATCGTCATCTCTTCCCGTGCCGGCTGGCGGATGATAAAGCTCACTCGCTGCAAGTTTTTTAAGCAGCTCTAATTCACTTCGACCTTCATGAAAACCCGACCAGTATGAAAAAACATTTGATGCCTTATATTCAGGATTTTCTTTAAATAAGTTATATAGTTTTAGAAAGAGTTGAACATCTTGGTTCTTTGACTTTATAAGTACGCTAGAGTCATCTACTAAATTTATAAGAGACGGATGATTTATTAAGAGAGCAATTAGCTGTTTTCCGGGAGACATCTTTATTTTTGCTTTTTTCTGAATCTCATTAATTGGTCCATAGTCAATGTGCTCATAACTTGATGGTTCAACAGGGGGTGGCTGTGAATCTTTGATAACTTTGGGGCCTTTGAGGTTATATTGTTTTATTATCTCGCTTAATTGCTCCTCTGAAATTTCAGTTATTTTAGATAATTCGTTCAACATTAACTGTTGAAAAATTCCGTTAGGTATTTGAGATAAAGGCAATGCGCAGGTCTTACCTAGCTTTGCTTTGCCATCCATCGTTGTGATGTCTATATCTCTAGCAAAATAATCGAAGAAAAATTTGGACAAGGGAGTAGCTGTTTCGACAAATTTTAAAAATTCATCTCGACCCAATTTTCTTACCAGACTATCAGGGTCTTCAGATTCTGGAAGGAAAAGAAACTTTGCAGAGAATCCATCACGCATTTGTGGCAAACAAGTCTCCAGCGCTCGAGAGGCTGCTTTCCGCCCAGCATCATCTCCATCAAAACAAAAAATTACTTCAGAGGTATAACGAAAGATTTTATGCAAGTGATTCTCTGTAAGCGATGTGCCAAGTGATGCGACTGAATTATTGATTTCAAATTGTGAAAGCGAGATTACATCCAAATAACCCTCAACCATAATAATATTTGGTATGGTTTTAAGTGATTTCCTGGCCTCATAAAGACCGAACAATTCACGCCCTTTCTGAAATATTGGAGTTTCAGGAGAGTTAATATATTTAGGTTTTGAGTCATCAAGCACTCTGCCCCCAAAACCTACTGTTCTTCCGCGTTGATCTCTAATGGGGAACATAATTTTATTTCGAAACCGATCATATAATTTTTTTTCTTCCGGTTTTGAAATTAACATTCCAGCTTGCTCAAGAAGTCTAAGATTTTCCTCTTCTGGGAGCGCTTTTAATAAAAGATCCCAAGAATTTGGAGCAAAACCAATCCCAAATTTAGCAGCAATCTTTCCACTAAACCCTCTCTCTTTTAAATACTTTATCGCCTTGCTCGCGTCAGGATGAGTTCTGAGTTGGGTGCGATAGAATTTATCTGATTCTATTAAGATGGAATATAAATTACGCTGCTTTTTAGAGTTATTATTTGAGTTTTGACTTGTTTGGGGAATTTCTAGACCGGCCTGTTTTGCCAGGTATTCAATGCTTTCAACAAAATCAAGTCGCTCATATTCCATAAGAAACCCGATAGCATTTCCACTGGCTCCACAGCCAAAACAATGATAGAACTGTTTTTCCTGTGTCACAGTGAAAGAGGGGCTTTTTTCTTCATGAAACGGACAACATGCAGAATAGTTTTTACCAGTTTTTTTCAATGACACACGAGTGTTGATGAGCTCTACGATATCTGTTCTATCTAGTAACTCGTCGATAAAAGATTGTGGGATCAATCCAGCCATTTAAAAGCGGTAACTAATAATTCTCTATCAGTTTAGCGGTTTTTTTCAGAATACTATACTAGTTGTGTTATGAATTAAGTGCTTCTTTGACTCGCTTACTAACATCTCCAGCGTCTGCGCGACCTTGAATGTCAGGACGGAGTATACCCATCACTTTTCCCATATCTTTCATTGAACTGGCGGAAGTTTCTGCGATCGCTTTCTGGATGAGACCATTGATTTCTTCATCGCTCAGTGCTGCAGGAAGAAACTCATTGATTACCTCAATTTCATTAGATTCTATCTCAGATAGTTCAGTACGACCAGCTTGATCATATTGAGAAATAGAATCTCGTCGTTGCTTGATCATTTTTGCCAGAATAGAGACCAGCCTTGAATCATCGATATCAATTCTTTCATCGACTTCGACGCGCTTAATTTCAGATAAAATCAAACGTATTGTTTTCAAACGGTCTTTCTGACGAGCTCTCATCGCTCCTTTCATTGCATTGGTGATGTCAACTTTTAAAGCCATAGGTTCCTCTGACTAATAGTTTTTAGCGATACTTATTGATTTAGTGCGAATATTTGAGGGGATAATAGCTGTAATAGCTGCCATTATGGGGCTCTTAATACAGTCGATTAAACCGGCGCGATTCTCTTGACACTTTCTTTTGATTTCTCTTTATCGCAGCTGCTGCTTTTCTCTTCTTGACCCAAGTTGGTTTCTCATAAAATTCACAGCTCCTAACTTTTGCCAATACACCTGCTTTTTCACACGATCTTTTAAACCTTCTCAAGGCAATGTCGAAGGGCTCATTCTCTTTTATGCGAACACCTGGCATACGATTTCCTGTTATTTAATTAGCATTCAATTATAAAGCGCGTCAGTCTATACATTTCAATCAAAGAGTGCAAAGATTTTTCAGTGTAAATATTTTCGTTAGCGATTGAAAATATCCTCATCTGCATTCACCATATGCATCTACGTCTAGTGAATTAACGAATGATGAAAGTGCTGGGAATTGAAACTTCTTGTGATGAGACAGGACTCGCTATTTATGACGGGAGTAAGGGACTTTTAGCGAACGAGTTATACTCGCAAGCACGTTTTCATTCAGATTTCGGAGGAGTAGTGCCAGAACTCGCATCCAGAGATCATGTTAGAAAAATTCTACCTTTACTAGACCGACTTCTTCAGGCAGCACATATTAGTGAAAATGATTTGGACGGGATTGCGTACACCGCGGGTCCAGGTCTAGCCGGCTCTTTGATGGTCGGTGGTGCAATAGCGACTTCGCTTGCGTTCGCGCTAGATATTCCAGTTATTGGTGTCCATCATATGGAGGCTCACTTATTGTCATCGATGCTAGAAAAACACTCACCTGAAATGCCATTTCTTGCATTGCTGGTCTCAGGAGGACATACACAAATTGTAAATGTAAAGTCTTTAGGTGACTATGAACTGCTGGGTGAATCGCTTGATGATGCTGCTGGCGAGGCTTTCGATAAGGTCGCAAAGCTACTGCAACTTGGATATCCAGGTGGCCCCATAATTAGCAATCTCGCGGATAAGGGAGACTGTAAAAAATATGATTTCCCACGTCCAATGACTGATAAACCAGGCTTGGATTTTAGTTTTTCTGGGTTGAAAACTCACACAAGAAATTTAGTAAATGAACTAGATACAAGTAATCAGCAAGTGAAATATGACATATGTGCTGGTTTTCAAGAGGCTGTTGTTGACACTTTAATCGTAAAATGTGTAAGAGCACTCAAACAAACAAGTTTGAAATCATTAGTTGTTGCGGGAGGAGTTGCAGCTAATAATCGTTTGAGATTCAAAATGAGAGAAAAAACAGAAAAGATGGGCGTATCCGTTTTTTATTCAAGACTTGAATTTTGCACCGATAACGGCGCGATGATTGCTTATTTAGGGCATGAGAGATTAAAAAATGGTGACAGAGGTTCTATGTCAATAGAAACTTATCCAAGATGGCCGCTGGAAAACTTAAGACAAATACAAAATAAAACTTAGGAAAAAAAATGTCAGATATCGTATACATCAGGGAATTAGAAGTAGAGACTATTATCGGAATTTTCGATTGGGAACGTGAAGTTAAACAAATAGTAAGTTTAGATCTGGATATGGTGCATGACATTGCAAAAGCTGGAGAAACTGACGATATAAAATATGCGCTTAATTACAAATCTATATCAAAAAGATTGATTGCGTTTATCGAAAAAAGTGAATATTTTTTGATAGAGGCTCTTGCCGAAGCAGTTACAAGTATTGTCATTAACGAATTTTCTGTCCCATGGGTTAGATTAAGAATTAGCAAGCCGGGTGCATTGCGTGGCTCGAAGGATGTTGGTGTAATTATTGAAAGAGGATTAAAAAAATAATGCCCTCTGTGTATTTGAGTATAGGCAGTAATGTCGATCGTCGTCACAATGTGAAATCTTGTATTACCTCTTTAAAGGCGATTTTTGGAAATCTAAGTATGTCGCCCGTTTATGAAAGTGACTCTGTTGGTTTTGAAGGTGATAATTTTTACAATTTAGTGGTAAGCGTTCAAACTACATTATCAGTTGGCCAAATCTCACAAGTACTTAAAAAATTGGAAAATGAACATGGTCGCGATCGCAGTGCGCCGAAGTTTGGACCAAGAACTCTAGATATAGATATCATTACTGTTGATGATTTCGTTGGAGAGTATGATGGTGTAAAGCTCCCGCGAGAAGAATTACTTGAAAATGCATTTGTCCTTCTCCCAATGGTCAAACTAATAGGAAATGAACTGCACCCAGAAACAAAAAGAAGCTACATTGATCATTGGCATGAGTTTGATAAAACCAAACAATTTCTTACAGAAATATCCTTCTCTTTCGATTAAACTCTAGAGTGCATTGGAACTTCCACCATCAACGGCGATTGTCTGCCCAGTCATATATTCTGCGTCAACTGCTAAAAAATAAGTTGTTTTGGCAATATCACTTTCAGTTCCAAGTCTACCAAGCGGTACTTTACTCAATACTGACTGTTGTTTATCAATATCGTCAGTCTCATGCTCAGGCCAAAGGATAGCTCCTGGCGCGACGCTGTTGACTCTGATTTCTGGAGCTAATTCTTTCGCCAGTGTTTTTGTCATCGCAATGTTACCCGCCTTTGCTATTGTGTAGATTGGATGATTAATCAATGCCTGTCTTGCGTGCATATCAGATATATTAATGATCGATCCTTTGTTCTCTTTCAGCAATGGTGCGAGCGCCTGAGCAATAAAAAATGGAGATTTTAAATTACTATTTATCAGATCATCCCACTGCGATTGATCACATTGCTCTAGTGGTGTTGGATAAAAACTTGACGCATTATTTATAAGGACATCCAAGCGGCCAAGGTCACAACAAAATTTCGATATTTTTGCCACGGTATCAGGAGAATTAAGATTCCCTTGAACCGTATAACAGCGTGCAGTGCTATTTTCGTTTAAAAGCCTAGCGAGGCTTTCGGCTTCTTTTTTAGAATTGTTATAGTGGATAATGCACACAAAACCTTTAGATGAGAACAGGCGTGCAAGCTCTGCCCCAATTCTTTTTGCAGCTCCGGTTATTAAAACAACTGGCAATTCTTCTTTTGATTCGTTCAATTTAATTACCTCTTTTATTTGGTATATCTGAGTTGAACTGCTTTTATTGCATCAAGTTGCGCGTGTTGTAGCTTTTTACCAATCTTATCCCCAGTCAGACCGGAAATATCTAGATAATTTATATTTATTTTTTTTAGCTCCACAACACATTCTTTCAAAAATGCCGTGATTCTCCCAGTTTTATCAGGGCATTTTCCTTCATGCAGCCAAATTACTTCGAAGCAATTTAATAAATTTGAAAAAATAGCAGTTTGCTTTAGAGCATTTATTTCTTTAAATACTAAGAGTAGTTTTTTAGGTTTTGCCGTAACTGATGTCCATGAAATATCCATAAATCTGAACATTAGTGATGCAAATTGAGTAAATTTCTTTGGTGCTTTCACTCTTTTACATATCTCCTCAACCAAGTTAGGTCTGGAGTCTGATTGTGCTAATAAAATCCAAAATATAGTTGCAAATCTAATCGAAGGATCATTTGTGTTATCGGATACTGATTTCATTATTCCCAATAGTCCCTCTTTTTTATCATTGTTATTAAGCTCATCATTAAGCTCAGGAAATATAGTTTGAAATGCTCCTGAATTTAGTAAACTACTAACAAAAAGATGTGGTGATTTCTCTCTCATAGCACTTTCAATCTCGCTCCAAATTCGCTCGTTCGAGAGCGCTGAAATTTCTCCAGAGTGAACAATTTTTATCATTGCTGCTTTAGTTTCAGATGCGATTTTAAAACCAAGATGCTGGTATCGAGCATAAAATCTAGAGACCCTGAATACTCGGAGAGGGTCTTCAACAAACGCCTCTGAAACATGCCGCAAAATTCTGTTTTCAATATCTTTTAATCCATTGTGTGGATCAATCAGAGTTCCTTTCGAGTCTCTAGCGATTGCATTAATGGTCAAATCTCTTCTACCAAGATCATCTTCAAGTGTAACACTGGGATCGGTGAAGAATTGAAAACCTTGATGTCCTGTACTTACTTTTTTCTCGGTTCTGGCTAATGCGTATTCCTCTTTTGTTGTAGGATGAAGAAAAACTGGAAAATGTTTCCCAACAGGAGTAAACCCTAGTTCTATCATCTGTTGAGGTGATGACTCTACAACGACCCAGTCAGTTTCATGATATTCAAATGAGAGTAGACTATCCCTAACTGCTCCTCCAACCTCATATATCTTCATTTTGTATGATTTTCCCAGAGCGAACTAGCCCAGTCTTTTCTCTTGTGTGTTTGCTATTCTGAACAACCAAACTCCCAATAAGTAATTTAAGATAGTTTTTATTGATATCATTATAAACGCTGGATACTGCCACCAGAAGTCTAACCAAGCATTCCAAAACCAAGAGTATACCCAGGCTTTAAACCATGGCAATTTCTGATTTACAAACATGTCTGTTGATAATGAAATAATGGTAAAGTCAGATGAAATGATAAAATTAAGTACCCAAAGAAGGAAGATCAGCTGAATCGGAGTTGTATACAGTAAAAAATATGCACATCCTCGTGTAATTTTATTCATTCTTCTCACCCAGCTATATTTCGATTGTCATAATATTCTAAATGCATAAATTTTTAAATAATCTGAGAACCAAGATTGCTTTTCTGGCATAATTACGGTCCCAGTTTCCTACAGGAATTTTCTTTGAGTGTTACCATTTTAAGTCTGAAAAATCTGAGTTTTAATCGAAATGAAAAGCCTGTTTTTGATCCAATAGACCTTGAAATCAATGAGGGTGATTTGGTCCATATAAAAGGAGCGAATGGGAGCGGTAAAACTACCTTACTCAGAATACTAGTTGGGCTTCTTCAGCCATCGAGTGGAAGTATTAAATACCAAGGCGTTGACGTGCAGGCTTGCCTCTATGACTACTTTTCGAATATCACTTATGTGGGACATAATTCAGCTGTGAAGAACTCTCTCACGGTTTTCGAAAATCTATGTTGGATGTCAGGCGAAAATAAATTAGTGGACTCACATATCAATACTTTGGAGACTTTTGGACTTT